>Ga0302268_1000757_pt1 | contig 20021 bp, 10 predicted proteins | sample III_Bog_E2_1_FD_194554 | JGI IMG/M metagenome (GOLD analysis project Ga0302268, IMG submission 194554) | Peat permafrost microbial communities from Stordalen Mire near Abisko, Sweden - III_Bog_E2_1 | ecosystem: Environmental > Terrestrial > Soil > Wetlands > Peat | place: Sweden: Abisko... | reverse complement strand
TGCTCGTTGCTGACGAGGAAGATGAGATACTCCTCGAAAAGGAAGGAGTCAGAGAAAGAGAACTCGGCAATTGAGTCTTTGTACATTTGGCGAAAGTAGAAGTTGGGAGCTGCGATTGTGGTGGAGTCGTGACAAAAGCAAGCGACGTTTCGGCACTTTCGACGATGCAGTTCGATCTTTGTTTTTTATACGAAAGTAATCTTGATGTCCTCCTTCAGCAGTTCCAAGTAGAAGACCATCAGTCTCCCACTGGGAATGTCTCCTCTCTCCATTTCACGCAAGGAGACCAGACGAGTGTCCATCATCCTTAATCCCAGCATAAATGTTAGGACCAGGAATAGGGCTAACAAGAACGTGTGTAAATATTACTGTGTCTGTTAAAGGAATATTTTGATGCAGGAGTCCACGGCAATGACCAAGAAACCTGCGAAGTATTGTCGGTTGTCATTAATGGTGCTAAAAATGAGGCCATGGTAAGTCTATAGACAAATGTAGATTGATGTGATAGCTAGGAAGGCGGGGTTGAAGGAGGAAGACTGCAGGAGTGAGTCACCGATGGCCACGACCAGCAGATATGCTTTCCACTTCTCAGTGCAAGCGAGGCAAGCTAATCCGAAAAAAAGAAGGGCCAACACTCGACTGTTGAGTCTAAGGAAGGGCGCCATCATAAAGGCACAGTTGAAGTCAGCTATGAGAACGAGAGTGAGAATCGCAAAAGATTGCAGTGTGGCGCCGTAGATATCGACCTCCTATCTATTGTAATGAACATATAGAAAGCCAATGAAGTAGACAATTGACGGAGGCACTGTTTAATTGAGTAGAAATTCTGCTGCTCTATGTTTGAAATACTGTTTTACAGCCCAAAACTGAATCATTTACTGATTGCAGAATGATAAATAATTTAAAAATGATAAAACAATCAATAATATAAATGGTTATGTTTATTTGTTTTACTTGCTCAAATGCCTCAGAGAGGAAATGTCTTCTTGTACTATTCTTTCTCTCATCGATATTGCATGGTAGTCACTTTATTAATTTTTCGTTTTTTTCTTCATTAATTTTATCCAATAAAATGATATTGATCATCTAATAATTTTGCAGTCAAAATGTGTTGAACTGTTTAGATTTATGATTTATGTTATTTAATAATCAGGTAAGCATTGGCATAAGTTAGAGTAGGCCATTCTGAATATAGAAGAAGGGACTCATAACAACTTTTACAAACATAATATAAATTTAATCTGTTAATTATTCTTAAGTTGCATAATTCTTGCTTCAAAATTTCAATATTTTGTATCATTTTACATTTTGCAATATAAACATATTAGATTAATTTGGTTTCATAGGATCAGACACTTTCATGAATAGTTAACTATTTTTATTATTCAGGTAATTGCTTAGATATCATTAGCTGTTTTCAATTTATAAATTTAATAAAATAATGGGAAATTAATAAGCAAAAGGAGGCCTCTTCGAACAAAATTAAAAAGGTGGATACTAATCTTTAAAAGAAGGAGCATCTAAAATATGTAAGTGCAGCCTAAAGACAAGACTCATCGGGTGGGTAGTTTGTTTTGCTGTTGGGTGGCTGTTATCATTATTTACCACCATCACTTTTCTTATAAATACCAACTTTAATCTATTCGCCATTCTGTTTTCAATCGGGCAGGTCATAAACATTCTCGGGTATATATAAAGGAATTTAGGTCTTGCTTTTTAGCCACTCCCAAAACTCAGGTCAAGGACATGTTCAAAAAAACTCGTTGGTTGCTAACAATCCTGTATTTAGGGTCAACGATTGCAACAATTGTTCTAGCTTTTGTCCTGCCACCCAATTTAAAATTATTGATCCTAATAACTTTGATCATCCAGATCATAAGCTATTATCTGTATACCTTTTCGTACGTGCCATTTGGAAGAAAAATACTAAAGAAATTCTGTCAATGCATATTCATTGAATGATGTATGAGCAATTTACTCATTATACGAATTATTTACTATATTTGGCCTATTAAACAGGAGTTCAAAATCAAAATATTCTTTTTGTAACTTCAAACATGGATAATTTTACATGAAATTTGGAATATAATTCCATACATTTTTGTCAATGATTTTTAATGAGAATTTAGATCGCACCTAAGAAGGAAATACGATAGTTTTAATATTCACAAAAAATCATCATCTCATGGTGATATTTCAACAGTCTGTTTTTTGTCCATGTCAAACTAGACCTATTCTCGCTATCCATCTGCTGTGATTTATATTCCTTTGCCATGGCGCTTGCCCTGAAGCCAATTTCCTTCATAACGAGATCCATTGATGGCAGTATAACTGCCATATCCGTTTTTTTCTCCATTTTAATAACTGCCTTGGTAAACATTTCCAGAATGCCAAGTTGTCTTTCCTTTGCCATGATACTCTCCATTTTTAAAAAATCCCTCGTACTAATGAGTAGCTGCTCTAAAAACTCCATGCCCCTAAAACTTCCCGTTCGCAAATTCTCCAACATACTATTTACCATCTACAAAATGAATTTAACCTTTTCCACATTTTTGGTTATTTTTAAACTTGCCTTCGTAGACATATTGATTTTTTTTTGTAAGTTTTCCTTGACCATCATAGCACTGGTTCTTAAATTCTCCTTCATAAATTTCGTCCCCATTTGATGAAGTATATTTTCCGTTGACAAGTTAATTTTTTGAAAAGAGTCCTTCATAAATCGCTTCGTTTTCTTTTAAAATTCCTTTTCCAGTCGCTTGATCATTAGACCATTATCCATCATAATAAGAACCGTTGGGCCAAATCATTCTGCCTCTGCCCTATTTTTGTTTCCCTTTCATTTCCCCTTAATAAACCTCGCCTCTTCCATATAATATCTTGAATGTTCCTTATTTAATCATCTATATTTTAGATGCGGAGAATTGCCTATTTAGAGTAGAATGCAATGAACTTTTGATATTGTTAATAGTAATGGCTTCCCTTTTCGAAGTGGCTAGATTCTTGGAGGAGGAGACAGGCTCCACAGTCTAGCAATCCTTGCAGATCTATGAGTTGCCCATAAATAAATTATTTTTCAATGATTAATTATTAATACCATCCGATAGTTTCTATTCAACAATTAATTGGATATTTGTTAATAAATATGCAATCTACAAGCTTATAAGCCGAAGAGTTTCATAATTACTAATTTATGAGCTCTTCATATTAAATTATATTCCGTAGAACATTTTCGGCTCATATGGAAATAAGTCATAAGAAATGATCTCAATCAATTATTTTCATCATAATTCTCTTCAATATCGATTTTTTACAACTTTAAGATTACATTATAAAGATCAAGCAGCTACAGGTAATTCATTTTCATCAGAGTCGAATTCTCTATGTACCTAGAGTAATTCAGAAAACTGATAGACTCTATAGGCAATAATTAGGCCTATAATTCTGAAAATTGCCTCGATAGGATATCCCCAAATCATGTAGTTATTTTTGAAATTTTCGAGGAAGGGCTCGTCGTCAGTTTTGACTTTAACAAAGACGCTATATATTTAATTATAGAGAAGAAGGTAGAGTATAAAGATGTTTAGGAGTATATAAACCTTTGTAAGGAAATAATTACTTGGGCCTACTACGAACAAGAATCGCGACAATAGAGAATGCTTGCAATTAATAATTGGGCTATTTCCGCACAAGAGGAAAGAGAGAAAATAACCTGCGATATCAATCTTGTAAAAAGAACTAAAATTTCTCCAAAAACTAAAACTTACTTGAGAAGATGAACGCGTTCTTTAATAGCCAGCATAATTATAAAACTTTCGGATTAAATTCACATAATCCAAAAAAGATTAATGACAAACCCATTAAAATTAATAAATATAACAATATCTGCATTATTCATCATATTTCTTTTATTTTATTTATTTGTTTTGAAAGATTAACAACTTATTAATAAAAAAGTTTTAAACTTAATTTTAAAAATAATAACCTTTTTCTTTTTGAGAAGCTTAACAAAGAAAAATTAATCCTTTAGAATATATTTTTAAGAATCAACGATAGAAAAAGTGTAAATATAATTGATACTGTTAAATGTGAAATCATTAACGGAGATGAAGCAAAATATAAAACGCTATATAATCAATCCCCAATAGTTTATCAATTAATTATGATTATTTATTAGAATTAGACAAAATTATGACTGGATCAATCATGATTAAGTACTCAACTACCCTAGTTCATTTGAGTTCCAGAACCCCATTCCAAATACTGCTCTTTCTAAGCCTCACTGTATTCTTCAATTAGGCCTCTCACAGTCTACCGACTATCATCAAACTCCTCTAGACTGTCTCTAAACATTGATTCTTTGCGATAATTTTCCATGAACGCTTTTCTTTGCATCAACTTATCATATTGATCTGTCATTCTTTTGAATAGCTATATATATTTTAAAATACATAGTGAATGCTTGTATTGTTTGCCATCATCAAGCCACTGACTTTGTGAGCGGTTTAGACATAGGGACTTTTTTTACTAAGAGCTACCTGAATTGAAGCGGGCCCCCAATCAATAAAATTGGCAAGTTTCTTTTCTCTCACTCTTTGAAGAGATTTATGAATTTGAGTAGCATCTACCTCACCTTGGATAATATTGAGTATCGCCATATATTTTCCCTTTTTTGTTGGAGCACTGACCATAATGTTATTTGGATGTAACAACCTTCTCATTACATCCAGTACTGTAGTTTTCTTAATGTTCGATGTTTGTTTATCTACTGTTAGAGGGGTGTATCCAGTCATCAGAAAATGACAGCGGGGAGTCGGAATTAGAGAAGCTAGCATACCAACCATATCATTGTTCATATAACTAGGATATCGTAAAGTCGTAGTAGATGCTGCCATTACAGTCGAAACGAGGGAATTAACCTGACTAAAGTTTGGATTAGCTATTTTGAGTCGATCAGAAGCAATTTTATTCAAAGCTGTGTTGTCCAACACTACCACAGAGTCAGCATTATTTACTAATCTCTTCAGGGTGAGAATCGAGTTGTATGGCTGAACAACTACATCAGATGTTTATTGCTGATTGGGAAAAACAGAGTAAGTCGAAATCACTTTTTTTGAATATTTATCGCTCAATTTTTATAGCAAAAAACTCCCAAGTCCACTACCCGTTCCTCCAGCAATTGAGTGTAAGATTAAAAAACCTTCCAATGATTCAGATCCATCTGCTTCTCTATCGATCATCTCCATAATATCTTATTGAAATTTTTATCCCTGCGCAAATCCTGTGGCCCAACTATTACCAGCTCCTCCTCCCTCCTTGGAAATGAAAATATTTTAAGGGTTATACAGATTGGCATAGGGACTGACTTGTATTGTATTTATGACCTAATTTAAAATGGAATTACTCTAGGTTCCAAATCAACAAGAATGGATCTTGGGATGTAGTGATCATCATCAGCTTGATAAAAAAATACATCTTTTCTATCCTCGACTCCATGATTATTGGATGTGTATTCCTCCAAAACTCCCGATGGACTTATTCCGTGCTCTCTGCAGAGCTGCTTCCAGAATTATGCTCCAACTGACTAAATAAAGCTTTACTTTGATTGCCGCATTGACCAATTTGGATGGTGATGATTTATCTGGGCATTGATTAGCTTATTAAAGTAATATTCAAAATGCAAATGCGCTCATTATTTAAATAAATTAGAGTATAATTCAAAGCAATACAATATCTTTATCGATCTATTGAAAGTAATAACTCTTCAATATATTAAATAAATAAACAAGAAACTAAAATATTGAAGGTTCAAGTGTAGAAGTTATGATAAAAACTGAACTGAAATAAAACAAAGATTTGATAATTTAATTAAAACATTTTTTTATTTTATCACAAATCAAATAGTATTCGATAAAATTCACTATCTGCTGTCATTATTTTTTTACTACTGAAAAGTGGACTTTTAATGGACTCATGAAAACATTATAATCAATTGCTTTTTTAAATATTTAAATATATTGTATAGAATGGAATAGTTTATATCACAATTTAGCACTTTACTTTAAATTTAATCATTAATTTATTTGGAAATATATATTTTAAGTAAATATTTTAACAGAAATCAAAATCTAATTACCAATTGGTTTAGAATTGTGAGAGAGGATCAACAAACTTCCTAATAAAAGAGATACATTTTATATTAGACCTGTTATTCTAAAGTTGGGAAGTAAATCGGCTAAAATAGAAGTAAGAAGTAAAATATATATTAAAGATAACCAAAATATTTTATTGCTTTAGAGTATATTTCAATCCATCAAAACAATCATATCATCGAAGGGATATCTTTTCTAATTTGGTGAATAACTGACTCTCAAAAGTTACACTAAATAAGTGATATTTATACATCTGCCTTTCTTAATAATTGCTCTAAATCAATAATATTTATATCATTGATATCCCAATTGTTACTTTAAATAATCTATATTTATACGTTTATATTATTCAGAAATAACCATACATCATATCTAATACATCTGAGTAACTTAAAACAAGTACTTAATTAATAAAATATTGTAACTTGCTTGTTCTAAATCCAATCAAACTCGGCGTTTATCAAATAAAAAAAAAATTATTATTATTTGTAAATAAAGATGCCTTTAATGTTCATTATTATTTACCAAAATATTGAGAAGTATTAGATATAAAAATAAGATTAGATTCATTAATTCTATTCTTCATTTTTATTGAGTTTTAAAAGAAAACGCTTTTGTATTTCTTGTTTATTTAAAGGCTTTAATCTTTACAGTGGAATTCTAACAATTTTAAATTGTCTGATAGTATTTTCTTTCATGCAATCCTCTTTTTAGAAAATATTGTTTGATCTCTTGTCAATGAAAGGAAGAAAAGTCTATTAGTGATGTTTTGGTTCTATACTGCTAATGCTATGTTTCTTAATAACACTAAATATCAAATAATTTACTTGTTATTATTTCCAAGAATAGAATGTTTATTTTCTTTTTCCTTGTGTGTATTTTATGACAGTCTAAATATAATCTAAAGTACAAAAGGTTCGTAATTTACATGAAATAGGGATTTCTTTTTTTTGTTGACTTAGTTGTATGAGCCCGAGGTTTTTTATTATCTTAGATGAGAGTAAACAATCTTCTGTTATAGAACATATCTTACTCTATCTTCTGATCTTTTTCCTTAATTTGTTTCAGAAGTTAAAAATTCAGTTTTTTGTATTCCAGTAATTCTTGACTGAGATTTCCCAAAACTAATTTATGTGGCTTGAGATGAAGCTTCTCTTCTATCATAAATATATTAAAATTAATTCTATAAACTTTGCCTAAAGATATTCAATAACATTAAGGCAGAAAAATTAATAAATATCATCCTTTTATAAATTTTATGGCTCGCAAACAAAACCAATTTAGATAAGCAGATAGATAGATAAATAGATAAAAAAATTAATTTTTTTTACAAGATATGTACTTTTGGTCATTGACCAGAGATAATATAAATTATTTTTCTTAATTAAGCTAAATGAGAGCATAAAAAACTGAATATGTTAGTAAAGATAAATTTTCGCAAATCCATTTACTCTTTATTCAGAATATTTTTTACTATTTGAAAATAGTATTCTTCAAGGGATTGAGTCAAAATTTCAGTCAATAATTAGAATTATCGATACATTTCTATAATTTTATTGAGATTTAATTTTCTTTATTTTAATTAAATTAAATTTTCAAATACTTGCAGTTGTAACTTTTCAATATTGATGTTTTTTTGAATTTTATTCATGTTGCTTATTTTCAAATTATGTCCATAAATCCATTTAAATTTTGTTCAGCATGGACATATTTTTCTTGACTTCCTGAAGATCGATATTTGACTGACGATCAATTTTTGTCATTAATTTTTGCTAAAATCATCGTTTGTAGTTTGAGAGGCAAGAAATTCTTAGTTGACTATTCTCTTCCGAAATTTTTTTTACCGTGAGGAGTTAAAGTCAATTTGAAAACAAGCCATAATGGCTTCTTAATTAACAGTTTTTAACTTTGATTTATTTTCTGATTTCGATATAGATGTTCACAAAAAAAGAATAAAAATCTTCTTAGCCCATTCTGCATTAATCAGTTGTTTGAATATATTAACTGCCAGAAGATTGATTTTTTACTTTTCCACATATCAGGATTATATTTTGTTGATAAAAATCTTAGACTCTTCTCTTTGGTTGAGTTGCAAAAAATTGTAGTTTATCTCATTATATATATTTCAAGTAAATGCTAATTAATGGCTTCCTGATCTCTTGATTTGAAGTGTTTTCTTTGGATGAAAAATATTGTATATTGTTATTTTTTGGATGCAACTTGTAAATCGATCCAATTAAATAAGTCTCAAAGATTTTTTAAGTTATGAATCATCTTTATGAGAGAGATGTAATTGGAAACAATTTAGCCATTAAACCCCATATACTTCTTCTTTTTACGAGAATATATCATTTGGATAGAAAAATTGAATAACAGCCATTTGCTGAAAGACTGATTCAGTCACTTTATCTTTAGGCTAGTTGTACGATGAAATTTTTTCTGAGCAATCCATGGATATGGTTGTGTTTTATTTTCATCACTATTTCATCAGATGGCAATCGATTTCTCCATGTCTAGATTGATAACAATCATTTTATACCCTAACAATTATTGAAGGAACTGGAGTTGATAAACTATTTTCGCGTGGAGTTTTTTTTGCAGTGAGGATTAGTTTGGAAAGAGTAGAAGAATGTGCGAATTGCCACCAAATATACGAATTGATTTTTACGTATAATGGACTGATTTTCTATCGAGAGATTATTCATTTACATTCGTATTTAAAGAGGCTGCGTTTATTATGATGGATTTGAGTTTATAGAAATATCTTACTTTTGTACATCTTCTCCAATAATTTAAGATAATTAATATGGAATAGTAACTCAATAAATGACTTAATGAAATTTAATTTATATTGTGATTGCAATAAATCGTTATTTGACTACTATGAATATTTTAATTCATCCTATTTAAGGACTTTGGAAAATAGGAATAGGAATCCAATAAATATTTAACTGTTCGAAATGAAGAACTATTAACATTAAAAATAACTGAAGTTACCCTTAAGCATAGGAAATTTATAAATGTTGATAGAAAACTGTAGATGATAGTCTAAGAAGCCTCATTGACTTTATAACTCCAAATACTAATGACATTATCTATTTAAAGCGAAACTACCATGAAATAAACTAAAATCTTGTTACAAGATAGTTTTCAGATGATTACAAATTCGCTGATAAGCTGTTGGTTAACTGAATTTTATAGGATTATAGAGAATCATTCATACCTTCCAAATGTATCATCAATGAGTTTTTTTGCTTGAGGTGTAAAGTTGTAGGATTATCTCAATTCCTTCAAAATTTATTGGCAGTTACTCCAATCATTCATGCAAATTAATTCAGCCGATTCCAATTATATGCTTGAATGATTGGCATATTTTATAATTATCTGGGCCACATATTTTAAGATTCCAGCAGAAGACTATCGGATACCACTTGATTTTATCTTAGTAATGATATCTTTTTCAAATTCATAGTTTACTGCTATTTACTCATAAGCCAGTTATCTCATTGATTTAAAAGACGACGATAAGTCAGATATCCAACAGTCTATATCATAAGAAACGATGCGAGTCTGGTTCTTTTCTCGTAAAGCCCTATAAAAATTTTATATCTTCAACTTGTTTGCTTCTACTTGTTTATCTTTTCTCCATTGTCTAGAGTAATCTCTTTTTTATGCTTTTCGACTTTAGATTCTTTATAACTCCTACGGCGTTATAGAGCCGTTTCTTATTTGCTATCTGATCTGTTATTGCTGATATTTTTCTTCTTCATAATGCTACAGTCTCCATTGCCTAGAATACTATCTTTTTTATTAATCGCGCCTTTCAACCTTTTAGAGCTCCGATGACGTTATAGATCCGTTTCCTATTCGCTATCTAATCTACTATCTCTTATTTTTCTCCGAGACCAGCCTTGTAGCATTTGGTTTTTGCATAACTTACTGAATAATTATAGGATCAGTTCATAATGCATTTGATAAGTATATCACTTCAGAAAATTAAAAAGTTAAAAAATCAAAAAATAAACAATTTGTTGGACAAAATCATTCCAATATTATGTAAAAGTAAGATAGATTAGACATACTTATGTGTTTGAAATTTAATTTTTATCTAAATTTCTTCAAACAATACCAAATTAATTTGATAAATCTTTAAATTGACTAATAATTTTACTATTTCAAGATAATCTATCATTTCAATTAGATTACAATTCTCAAGCTCACTTCAAATAGATTGTAATTTGTATAATTAATTGCAATGAGCATTAAGATTTATGATTATTCTTTAAAATAAGTTAATTTTTATATTCTATTTTACATTTACATAAGAAATAATCATATCACTTTAGAGATAATATGTTTAAACTTTGGAAATTTCAGAAATAAAGAAATGTTCAAACAGACTTTCACTTCCAATTCCGCTATTTCATGATTTGGAAATACAAAAAATCACTATATGCAATTTAGGATTGAAGATGATTATTTTGATTTTGACTATGAGCCATTCAATACAAAAATTATTTAGTGAGGTTTATCTGGTATATGGTGAAATTTCTTTCCTCTGCAAAACAAAGTTTATTTGATGGGTAAATAATAGATTATTTTTATTTATAACTAAACCAATGCTACAACCAATAGATTAAATTTAAAAACAAGGAAAATTCATTGAAGGAGCTCTGATTTTGAAATTTACCTTGAAGTTTAAATCTAATTACGATTAAATTTTAGTATTATCAGTTGTCAATAGTTTTGGATCGAGCGCCATCACAGTTTCAATAATCTTCGCTGAAAAATAATTTATTGCCTGTTTTTCTCCTTGATCGAATTTAAGCTTTCGTTAAATCTTTGATTTTTCTTTTTATTATATTCAAAACTTTGAGCAAACATATATATATATATGAATTCAATGGGACAAGATTGTTGCCTAGAAGTAGTAGATCTTTTTCACAATGATATCAAGAAATCCTTGATTAGAAAGTTCATATCTATCTATCTGCCTGATATTCTTTTATTTTCAAAATTTTGATCTTGATACTATCGAAGGGTATCACAACAATAAAAATTAACATTAGAAACAGTAGAAACGAATCAAATATTCATCACTCACTTTTTTTATCTAATTTTCTCCAAGATACATAATTTGGTCTTAGCTTAAGCTGATAGTCATGATTTTTGAAAACTGGGAGAATAAAGCCTCTGAATAATCTATTGAGGCTGCATCTTTTTGTATTGAGCGGAAGAAACCTGTCCTTCTAGTTCGTCCTTTATCAAGGAACAAATTATTTATTAAATTGAATGCAAATCATAGCAACTTTTGTTAGATTTTTTAATATCAGAATTGCCAATACCTGTAAATAATAATATAATATCTTTTCAATAAAATTTAAATGAATTTTTCATTATTTATTTTTATTTAATTTTCCAAAAAAAAAAAATTAATTCCGAAGGCAAAATTTTAATTAAAGTAATGATACTGATTGACTAATGATTTCTCTACTTGCAAAAGATGGAGAGATAAATAGACAATATTTATGTTTGTATATTTTATTTGTTTAATGATTATCTTTGTGGCCTCTATTGTAAATAATTAACATATTCCAGCAAACACTACTCTTGCTGATTTAAAATATCTTATATTTAAAAGGAATTAGAATAATTTATGAAACATTCAATACTGATTCATAAGTGATAGCTGAATTACTGACAAACTAATAATCGTAATAATATTCATATTTAGATATTAATCAATGAATTAACTAGTGTATTCTTTAAATTATAAATTATTCTGCTTATAATAATCATGATAACGTAATTCTGTTATTATAATTTTTCATATTCAAAGATTTTAATATTAACAGATATATTCAAAAGAATCAATTAGCCAAGACATCAATATTGTTACTTTACAACTCGAATATACTTTAGTAGAATCAATTTCCATTTATTCTCCGCTTAAAGATCATTATCTTATCATATTTGCCATATTCTTACAAATCAGTAAAATTCAGCCGATATCTCCGAAAGGGGTTTGGGGTTTGATTGATGATGTCTTCGATTTTCTTGCTGGTAATTTCATTGAGAGTTTATACATGACAAATTTCGCGGCAATTCCACGACATAGGTTTCTTAATATAGTTCCTACCATAATTTTCTTTGAACTTTTATTCACTAAGAAGGCTTTGATGGTGCTTTTTTTCTCTCCCATAAGCGTTGTACCAAAGTTAAAAAGAAAATTTAATTGATTATGCAACAAGTGTACTCCCAGAGGTTGCAAAAGTTGTGTAAATATCTATTGTGATCTTAATTATTTTAATTTTTTATTATGACCTTAAGTATATCTATTTGAGGAGACTTGTATTTACATATAATATTAGAAAGTGCAGACACTTCAAATGTAGAGCTATGAAAATTTTCTTAAGTCAGCAGCCTGCAATCTTGATACACTTCGGGATTGGTGCAAAAAGCACAAAATTGACTTCAAATCGTTCTCAAATACATTACCACCTTGTGCCCTACAATCAAAGGATGATCAATAAAAAATTGAAATGATGCCATTTTTTAATCTAACTGAGCCTGAGATAAACTATGAATAATATGGTATTCAATTCCTGAATATGAGTGTAAATGAAGCGATGTTTTCTTTAATGTCCCCTCAAGCATAATTGAGCAAAGTATATAAAAACACTTTGTTTAAGAATACTGCCAAAGTCTTTTATCTTCTTTCCAAGATAAAAACAAAACCACTTCAATTGGCGTCAATTCTATCTCACTTTCTTTTGGTGTAAAATAATGAAGTCAATATTGATAGAATTAAAAATATACTGGTTCTATTCTTATTCACAGAATGTTGGTAACTTTTCAATGGAGATCAGTAAAATCGTTAAAATGAGACAATAAGATAAATTATCGGATAGGCTTTTCACAGAATTTTTTATCTGCTATATGATAAGTAAGAGAGAGAAAATGAGATATTCTTAGTTTTTTTATTAAATTCTAATTTTATATTTCACGAATACCTTCAAACGGCTTTAACTTTTCATTTAATGGCCTTGCATAAATTAAAAAAATCGGAATAAAAACAGTAAATGACTAAACTCATTGAGAAAATATGGAAATAAAAGATGGGTGGCTTCAAAATTAATAATATGTATATTGATTAAAATAGCATTTTCATGAAACCATAATAGAAAACAGAAAAAATTATCTAGGCATATGAATCAAAAAATATTAAAAAATATATTGAAAGTGAGAAGGCTCAATCAAATTCTATCCCAAAATAATCGAAACAATTGTCAATAAAGAGATTAAAAAACAAGGCTTTATACAATTGGGTGGCAATTATTTCAGAAGATATTAAAAAGTTATACATTGAAAATGTTTATTTGCTAATAGATGGTTTTAAATAATTTTGCCTTCGATAATATGAAGGATGTCAGCCAATACATAAGTTAACTTGTTAGATAATGAAAGTTATTGTCAATTTAATCAAAAAAATGTAAAAAAAGATCCATTACAGACTAGGAGGGTCTAGCCTTTGCAAAGGAATTTACATACAAATTTGGGAATTAATTGATTCTCAGTACGTGAAGAATTCTTTATATTCTTAAATTAAGTCAAAAGATATCCCAGATGAGAATTTCAATATATAAATCTTAGGTATATTCTAATTATGTACTTCAAACAATGGAACAGTTGATATAAAGAAATTAATAAAATTTCATGAAATAAATGGCTTTGAAGAATCCTTATCAACTATAATGCATTTAAAATTAATAAATAATGAGTAGAATTGCAATATTTTCCATCAGCAGATCTACCAGTTCCACAAACATTTTTCAAATGATTCATTTTAAGCTAAAGTTTATGGTCTTTATTAGCTACACGCTAAATAACAAAAACTAGATGATAAAACTTTATTGATGATTGCACAGCTGATGGAATTAAAAAATAATAATATTCTGCATAATCTATTGGCGAACTATTTATATGTCCTTTTCATGCAAAAATAGAGTTCTCGTATTTATTAACAAATTGAGTCATATAGAATATTATTAAATAGTGAAATTGAAAATTCAGTTAATAAATAAAGAGGATGCCTTTTACTGCTGATGGTAGATGTTCTCAGAAACTTTGAGAGGTAATAAAATCTGAAATTTGGTTCTACTTCATTAACAGCTTCAACCAATTGCTTTCAATTGTTGAGAAGGAAGGAGAATTCTGATTTTTTTATGACTTATTCAAATGTTTATTATCAGCATGGTTATTTCAAAGAAGCTTTATACTTTCTTTAGCTGGGGGCTTATTTTAATCTGGAATCTGAAAATGAAGTTTCAATAAAAAAAAAAGCTATAAATATCTATTAAAAGCTGTATTTATCATTTCGTAATTTTCTTCCATTCATACAAAAAAAACAAAATATGAAATAATAATTATAAATTCCTGAAAAGCCTTAAAAATTAAACATTTAAAAAGCTTTATCTGAGATTTCGAGACTAATTGACCACCTAAATCGATAAAAATCTTTTTTCAAAGGAGAAATAATAATAAAGAATCAATTATCAATTTGGTAGAGTATTTATTGCCCAGTACTCCAATTATTTATTGAAAAAATCAGCGGCATGAACGACATTAATTAGATTTATAGCAATATTTTAAATGGCAATATAATTTATAGAATTATAAATGCCAAAATGGAAATAATTCTTTCTTCTACTTTAGACAATTATAATTATGCTTCAATTATAAATGAAGTATAATAACTTCAATCTTGTGATGATCAGATTACATTTTATTAATTTTTGTTGCAGGATTTAAAGGTACAGCAGACTCATCATAAAATGTAAAATCTATTTCTTGACAAATTACTTAAAAACAAGTGTAATGAAAAGCTTTTGCTTTATTTACGGTCAAATCTTCTTGAAGACTGCGATCCGATCACATAAATTACAACTCATCACCTATGTTATCTTATCAAATTCTACTATTCTGATCATAATTACCCTAAGGCTCTCAGCATTCTACATATTTTATATGAGAGAAAGAAAAAAATATCAAACATCATCGAAATGTATCTCATATAACTGTCATGCAAATGTATTTGCATGCTCAGTTACACTCTTGAAGAATCACTCTTATTCATAAAGAATAAATGCCTCGGGCAGTCTATAAAAAATCAGAAAAACTTAAAATACTTGTTGGACTTTTATTTCAAGATATTCAGAATGATATTTAATCGCTACACTTTCTAAACAAAGAAACAAAATGTATTACTAATGGAGATTTTCTTCCAATTGATCAAAGATAATTAAATTTTGGATTCTAATCAATTATTTCTCAATGATTCTATATTTTATCTTATCCGTTTCGTTATCTAAAAATTCTACTGTTGTGCTGAGATTGCATAATAGGGTCAAAATATGATGCAATTTTTTAAAGACCATACTCTTAATTTCATCCCTTTCATCAACTACCTGCTAAAAAATATATCCATCGATAATGAAAAAGCAGAAGTGATTGAAATCATAATAATAAAAGTTCTGTCTAAACACCCTCATAAATGTGTTTGGATCATTGCATTTCTTTATAATTTTGAAATATGCACATTCTAAAAAGAGATGATGAGTTAAGATGAGAAAAAAGAAATAGCTCGTATCAGCAGCATATCTAAAAAACTTAAGATTTTGCTGAAAGATTAGGAAATACTCTTTCATAGTCATTTAAACTGGATAAATAATTTAATAGTATGCTCGCTTCAGGAATCTAATGTTAAACTCAAAAAAATTTAATAAAATAAATTGATGGAAGTTCCGAGTAACCTTCTCTTTATATTTAAACCTGAGTATTATATTAAAAAATTAATAGATTGTAGAGTATTAAACAAGGGTTTATCGTCTCCTTTATAAATGACTTTTCAATTAATTAGCATCGTGGGTGAAAATATATAACAAGTAAAGGTTATTCTTAAAAATAGTAGTAAATATAAACATTATAGAACGTAAAGCAATACTATTGGCTTCTTGCAATAATTGGGGCTTATTGACTCGGACATTACTTATCGGATCTAACATCTTTCTAAATATTTAGTAATGATTGAGTATGTTCAAAGTTAGGGCACTCTTAACAGTGTTATGAATTAATATTATGATATAAACATGATAGGATAAAATATAATTAACATAATAAGCACACGTTAGAAGATATCAAACGAGAAAAGAGCACTTGAACTTTATGATATCCATAAAAATACTGTAAAAAATCCTCTATCCCGAATACTCTACGGAAAATCTATAGACAGCATCAGAGATTGGTGGATTAAAATTAGTAATTTTGTGAGAACTCATGCCCAGTGGTCTTATTTAGGCTATATTATCGGACTAGGAGATAGGCATCTTGAAAACATTCTCTTAACTTATCAATCTAAACTCGTACACATTGATTTTTAGTACATCTTTGATGCTGGATTTAGGATAGACTGTCCATAATGGATACCTTTTAGGTTAACGCATTGCTTGACCTAGTCTTTAGGAGTATTAGGAGTCTTTGGTCTTTATTATGCATAAATGATAAACATTGCACACAAATTTTAAGAAAATGAAGCTAATGTTTGGAGAGCACTTTCACATTTTACTGGTTTCTCAAGTACTAGCATGAGTTAGCTAATTTTAAATCGTTCAAAATTTACAAATTTGAAAGTTCAATGCTGCTAGGATGGTATTTCAAAAATAATTAACAATGCAACAGATCCGTAATTGTTAAGATCAACTTTCACTGGTTGGGGAGCATTTTTTTGATCTATTTCATCCTATGCATACTATCTGAGTCATCATTTTATAAAAAGGATAAATATAATGAAACAATTATGATTTAATAGAATTTTGAATTTTTTTTTTATTATTGATGAGAATAGAAAGTTAATTTATAAATGTTTACGTTTTGATTAATTCATAGTCCTTATAATATATAGAGACCACAGCTAAATATATCTTACATTATTAAAGAAACAGGTAATGGCGGTAATGGCTAGAAAAAGTATCACCGAAAACATATCGAGGTTGAATAGGGAAAAGGTTACTATGATTCGTGGATAGCAAATCATATGATGAATAAAAGAGCAATAGAATGAATCGATTTTCAGCCAGTAGAAAAGAGGCTGTTGTTAAAAAACTGTTACGAGTTTCGGATCTAATCCTCTCAAAATGAAAAACGGCTCAAAAACATCTATTTTATTTGCCCAGCTACTAAATACTTGTGAATATCATATGACATAAAGGGAGAAAAAAGACCATAGATTTTCGATGTATTTATAGCTGCCCATTTCTACCTTTTGCGAAAATTTACCATTTGCAATGCTTTTTACATATGGATAAAATTATCAAGCTCATTTCTGTGTGAAGGATTAGAATCAATGCACAGAATATTTAACAATTATTTTTTTGGTTACATCAAACATACTACTTAAGAATATAGCAGCGACTATTATGCCAATAGTATATTTTTATTTCTGCTGCAGATTTCAATTCAAAATAAATAACCTCCTGGAGTACTCTAACATCACCCAAGATGATTTCAGCAATAGATAGAAAATATCCCTATCTTTATATATGAAGGAGATACCGACATTAAGAATATGAAATGCAAAGACGAAAACTTCATCAAAGATAAAATTTCAATTAAAAATATGCCATGGACAATTTAACTAATCAAGGATTGGTAATCAAAGTTATGGGATTGGTTAGAGTCAGCGCTTTTACCCTTTAAGATCACTTAAACTATCAAGCCTGCCGTCATCTACGATTACTTCTTTGAAAATATTGATATAAACGAAGAAACTCAGGATGGGATGGAACAGAAAAACTTATTTTAGGCGCATCTCAGCAAACAGATATAGAGCCCAGAATTTGCTATTGTAGATCAGTAATCTTTTTATGTATCAATGGTGTTTTTGTTTCGCTTTATGCTGATATTGCTCCTGCCATCGTCATGATGTTCATCGTCATTTTTACAATACAATACTGGATTGATAAATACAATCTTTTTAGACGATACCTTTGCTCCCTCGATTTTAGCATTAACTTAACCAAACTGGTCTTTCAAAGCTTTTGAATTCTCATTTCAAATATTTGTTATAGGCAAGTTCATATTTGATCTTTAGATAAGAGTCGATGATTAAACTAAATTCAAATGTATCAATCTTGCAAATGTAGCATATGCAAGACTTTATATAGTGTTTGCAGTATTTTTCCCCTTCTAATACTTGAAGAGAAAATATTTTCGTTTCAAAAATAAGAAATGGATCATCATTCATACCTTTACTATTTAGGAAAAAGGAATTTAGAAGGGCTTACTGGTCTAAAACCCAGTTACTGCTTTTCTAAAATAAAGAAACGTGAACGCCATCAAAATGATAAAGATGCTTTTCTCATCTATGATGAAGATGACAAATTCGTTCAATAAGCACAACACGGGACTTTTATTCATCTCAAGGAGGAAAATATTGAATACGAGACTTTGATAAAGCCCAAAATTGTGATTAGCATGATGATGAGGAAGATTATTATTAGATCGAAGAAAAAGAAAAAGCACTAAAGTCAGATAAAATAGTGGCAATAAAAACAATGAAAGTAAATGATTCAAATAAAACATCAATATCCTTAGATTCATATTGCTGATATAAGCACATTAAATAAAATTTCAATTTCCTAATACTGCATGTATTATGCAGCAGTTGCCAAATTATTAGTTTTGGTTCTATTTGTAAATTGTTATGAGATAATGAATGTGTCTTTATTTACATTTGGCAAAGTAAGCATCATTGTTCTTCACGGTAGCCAAATAGAAAGAAAGGAGACTTAAAAAGGCCAAAACCTCATTTTTATCAGAGGAAACAGCACAATCCGTTCTACTTTGCTAAGTTATCATTAACGATTATAGCTTGGACAATGATTAATATATTCTTGAGAGGTTCAGACTAGTATAAGTTAATTCTCGAGCATAGAATCACTAATTAAATGATTCTTTAAGTATAAATCATGCTACTGAAGTTAATGAGCTCACTAATAAATATTTCTTCTTGCTGATTAAACGCCAGCAGTTTGGAAAGGCAAATTTTGTAATGAATAAGTTGTTTTGGAACTGTTATTAGAACTGGCAGCACCTGATTAAATTTTTGGTTTGCTAAATCTGCCAATACCTTGATATCTTAATCAAGGTAATTAATTTATTTTGCATAGTGCTGATTGAAGGTGCAAATATTGAAGTAGTGAGAATCACTATCCTCTTGGCTGATGTTACTTTAATGCATTTTGAGTAATGCCTATAAAAGATAGAAAATCGACCTGCAAGTGGCCTATTTATCGGAAAAGGTGAGTGGGATGATTATCAATTTCCCAAATCGATTTTATCAATGTAGTTGAATAATTGAGTAAGATTTGGTTTTGTCATAATTATGTCACTCTTTATTTTTTCTTCATAATTGATAAAAAATGGCATTTAATTTTTGAATGAGAATAACGATTATTATAAAATATCAAAATATTCAACCATAAATCTTTTAGAACGATAAATGATTTATTTATGAAATTGAATGTATTTTCAATTCCTTTTCTATTCATTAACTCATATTTTGCTCAATTGAGAGGAGAAATGACTTAATAGTTCACTTTGACCATTTTATTTATATTAGTTTAAAACAAATATCATAAAAGAGAAATATTATTAATCTTGTAGTTTATAGGAATCGAAGAAGATCGTTTAACTCAAATAGATATTCACCTTATGCACCTTTGGCAGTCGATTTACTTTGCTTTAACAATGTTTCTATTATTTATCCCAAAGCCTATTTAATTTGCCCTTGATTTAATATATTTTGGAAATAAC
>Ga0302268_1000754_pt1 | contig 20034 bp, 11 predicted proteins | sample III_Bog_E2_1_FD_194554 | JGI IMG/M metagenome (GOLD analysis project Ga0302268, IMG submission 194554) | Peat permafrost microbial communities from Stordalen Mire near Abisko, Sweden - III_Bog_E2_1 | ecosystem: Environmental > Terrestrial > Soil > Wetlands > Peat | place: Sweden: Abisko... | reverse complement strand
GGCTTTATAATCGCTGGTCAAATACTCTGTGCAATTGCACAACCTTTCATTCTTAATGCACCCACCAAATTAGCTATACGATGGTTTTTCCCAAAAAATGTAATAATTCATCAATTAAGCGAACTTTAGCCATTGCAGCTCTCACAGTGGCCAATATCATTGGTACAGCTGTAGGATTCCTCTTGCCGCCTCTATTTGTTGAATAAGATGCAACTGATGACAAGATCAAGAATGAGTTCACTGTATTACTGCTATTCTAATTCTTTGCAACTTTGATTCCAGCTACAATGGTGTTGTTGTGGTTTAAAGAAAAGCCGCCAACTCCTGCAAGTTTTGGATCAACAGCCGTAACCACATAATTCTTTAAAGGCCTCAAATAGCTCTTCTCCAATAAAAAATTTATTACTTTAAACTTTGCCTTTGGAACAATTTATGGCTCCTTTTGCATATATGGTTCGCTGATGGATAATATTTTCGATTGTTATGGATACTCTACAAAAGAGGTAAGCTACTTATTTGCTATTATGATGATTTCTGGAATACTAGCCGCTGGTGTTCTCGGAATTTATATTGAAAGATCTTTGAAGTATCATTGCATTTTTATCATTTTGGCTATTCTAGGAATTGTATAATGTGCTGGAGCGCCTTTGTTGCTATCGCTAATGGGCTATAATTTTACTTTTGCCATCTTGCTGGTGATTATTCAAGGAGTGGTTTTTATACCTTTAATGCCTCTTTCCTTTGACTATGGCTGCTAAATTCTCTTTCCTGCTGGGTAGGCCCAAATTACTGGTTGTCTTATGACTTCTGGCAATTTTATGGGATTGGTATTTGTAATTTTTCCTTAATAAAGATTCTCCTCTCTCAACTAGCAATAGGTCTCGGAGATGTTGGCAACACTGATGAGCAGAATCGCAGCGCATCTCTAGTAACTGTGATAGTGGTGGGAGCCATAACAATATCGGGAGTATTGTTTTATTTATTTTTCAATAGCAGATTATAGCGTTCTCGTTATTAAAAAAAGACTAAAGATGCGTCCTTAATAAGCAGTTCTTGAGATAATTTATTGATTCCCGATAAAGGAATATTTTAATGCGATAATTATAGTCATTATTTATATACAAAGTATAAACTTATCAATTTTCTTATAATTCGCTGTCTTACTCAATTGCCTTTTGAATTTTCCTCAATTTTTTCAATTTTAGTTTTTTGTAACAAGCGTAGATAAGGTAAATAATAGCAATACAGACAACTGCCAAAAGGAAATAAATGTATCTCGAAGTTGGAGGGTCGAAATTTTTATTGTAAACAGTCGCTTATCCAATACCTGGTATCTTTATTGGTACTCTCACTTGTGCTGAATTCACAGAGGTTTTGGAAATATATTTTTGAGAATATTGTTAGGTGATTGCCACTTAAACTCTAACCATTCCAAACTATGCCTGCTCTCTTGGATGTATATTTACACTACATTCTATGAGTGGAATGGTAGTAATTTTGGAAATATTGGTTAAATCTTGGCTAGCCTTCTCTGCTTCTTTAAAAATATCATCAAAAAGATTTTAATCAATCGTCTTAAAATCAATTTTGTTGATTTAGTCTTAAAATTCTTACTTTGCTGTTTACAAAGTGACTTCGCTGGTAAAATTGATGTACTCTTCATAATTAAAAAAGGATAATTCGTGATTTTACAATTTAATGCTGTTCTTTGTTACCATAATAATGGTTGGATTAATTTGAAAATAACTATCGGTCAAAGGAAAACCTAAAAAGCTAGAATTATATTTGAATTTATAAGGGCCTGGACCATTCATAATTTTAATCTAATCTTCTCTCGATAGATGTTTATTTCCATTCTTATCTAAAGTAAAATTATATCCTTCTTGATACTTAACCCCCCCTGTCTCATCAAATAGATTAGTATCGTTAGCCCAAATAATTTAGGATTACTTCATCCCGGTTTATAATTCTTACTTTATAGCGCCTTGAGTCATTAATTTGCCCATAAAATAATTTAAGATGGGCACGTATTTGTTATTTGTGTATTAAATATAGCACTAAGCACTAACTTGTACTTTTAACTACATGTTTTAGTTGAAATTCTAAGCTGTTATTATTGATGGAGAAACATCATTTGTGGTCAAATAACAATGAATGCCTCGGTGATATCTGCATTCGATTCCATAGTAATCGATGGGACAATAACACTGCATTTCAACGCTATATGTGTTATTTCTACTTGGAGTTCTCGTCAAGATTGGTATTCCCAAGCCACAGCTCATAGTTTCTATAATTTTGGCAGTGAGGAAGATAACAAGCAAGAAGATAATCATTAATTTATAAATATGAGTTATATTTGTCGTGATTTGAACAAAATAGATAGATCCGAGCTTTATTAAAATTAAATATAAATAATTAAACAAAAATAGGCCTCAATAATACTTTAGAAATATTTTTATGCTACATTTAAACTCAAATCAATCACTCAGAAATATTTAAAATACTTTTTAGAATCCAATGAACTAATTCCGGCAGGCCTCGTTGTCCTAGTTTTTGACATTGAATTTGTATCTTATCCCGAATTACTCTCAAAAGGATAGCATTAAGTTGGCTTGTAAGCCAATCTAGTTCTAAATATTATCTTTTGTTCATGTAAGCCAATCCATCATCTTTATCTTACGTTTTTACTCTATTTCCTTTTCTTATTTTTGTCTTTAGAATTGGAACATAGATCTTTTTGGAAAGATGATTTAAATCATCATGCTTTGGAGTTTTAGATTTTTGGGTTGGTATTGGTTTTTAATTTGCAAATCTAACTTAATTAACCAAATTGGGTTTTGATATTTCAACGTTATAATATTCGTGGATAGTTACTTGAGGTTCAACCTATGGGCTTTTTCCTATTGACTTGCGAGGAACGTAAGACTGTAGATTAATCATATTTGCCTTTTTTAGAGCGCCAGCGTAAGATTATTGCTTTTATGCATGGTTTAAGCCTGCATGAGGCATCACACTGTGAGATTTATGGCGCGATATTTATTTTGAATTGGCTCCGCATCCATAATTTTCGAAGGCAGGCTTTCCGAAATACGTCGTGAATGCTGAATTTGGTAAGTCCCTCGTAAACGCACTAAATTTTTTAATATTATTCTTCCTGTTTAAGATTTATCTGTTATCTGCTTCATTCGCTATATTTAATTAATTATTTGGTTTGATTGGCGGATTCTTTGAGCTTTTTCGGGTTCCCTTTTGAGGTGGTTTTACCTAATAGTCTCGATCATATAAGTACAAATCATGCTTAATGGCGTGATCAGTGGGAAATGGAGGTATTTAGCCAATACCTTTATGCTGTGTTGATGCATCAGGCTTTTAATAAATCCAGGGCGAAGTAAATCTGTGGTTTTTTCTGTTTAATTCTTCTATTTTAACATAGGAGTCCTTACGATCGGGACTACTGGTTTGTTATCTCCATGCCATAAGCTCAAACATGGATGGCTGGCTATCTCTCGAAATATACTTCACTCCATGTCTCGTTTCTGACTAAGCCAAATTCATGAAGGCTTTTTGGATAATTTGATTTATAAACGAAATCCAAAATATAAACTAAAAGGCATGACTTGAATTACTGTATTTTTGCAATCGGCAATATTTAAAATTTATGTGCTTTAAAAGGCTGATCTAATTGCACGCTTCAATTCAATAATAATAAATCATTTATGAGGCCTGCTTTTGAGGGGAGATTTTAACTCATCGAACTCTGACATCTAAAAGCACTCCATTTATTAGGAACTGATCTTGGATTGCATACTGAGTTTAATGCGATAGAGCTCTTATCTTCTTTGCTTAAACTCATCAATTGAAGATCGGCTTAGCTTCAGCAGGTCGGAAACGACCTTACTTCCTTCAAAATTATTCTAAGTTTGTTTTAACACGTCGTAAAGATAGTTTATGTCTCCCTTCAATTTGGTTATTGGGTTGGTCGTCTCGTAATTATAACCAAAACCATACTTTTCCTATGAGTATGTTTTAGAGATCTCTGGTCGGACTGGTTGATGACATAAAAGTAAATATCCAACTATACTGAGCATAATAACAAGAGTAGTGATGCCATAATGCAGAAAATCTAAAAAGAAGAAGAATATATTCTGGCTTGTCGAGACTTTATACGTAAATTGTAGAACTCCGCAGATATAAACTAAAGGAAGTAGCTCTAGTCCCATCAGTGAAGGGCTGGCAATATCCTCAGAAATACTTTCAGGGATACGATACACTCTTATTAAAAGCCATTTGCTAATCCAGTAATCCAATACGATTCCAATAATTGAAAAAAGAACTCCGACGGGGGCTACTGAAGCAAACCAAGTTGTGACAAAGAGAACTCGAGTTATATACTGATAGTTATCTGCATTACTGATTTAGCAGCCTTCCCACAGTTTATTGATGTATTATTGTGTATAAGGATTATCTTCAGGCTTCAGTCTTAAGATGTAATATCTAAAAAAGATTCTATACCACATAATAGGGTCAACTAATTTGAAAAGAGGTTATGAAAGGGCATTTGCTATCATGATTAGATGAATATCTATCAGCAAAAGTTATGTGGTATCGTCAGATGATTGGCCATGAACCACATAAACCAGGCAGCAAGCATTAATGATGTAGAAAATTGAGTAATAAAGGCAGAATGATGCTTCATATTTGGTGTAGCTATAATATTTCTTTGCGTAAGTAAATATTTTTATCTATGTTTATATTCAAGTACCACAAGTCGCATGAGGCAATTTATAATGACAATGATAATTGACATCGCTATTCCCTTGAGAATCACAAGAATCCCGCCTCTTTGCTCCCCTTAAATTCTGAAAGTAAGTGAGTAATTCATGAAGAAAATAATGACCTATCGTACTGCAAGCAACATCATTATCATGCTAAAAGCAAAAAACATTTCAAACATGAAACTGCGGATATAAGAGAAGCCTAGATTATCCCAAATGACTTCTCTTGGAGCAGGTGCTTTATTGATCACTATAACCCTATATACATTCGAACGTACTGTTCCCAAAGCAAAAGCTTTGATTTCTTGATGAAGCTGAATGCATTTTTCATGAACGAATTAAAAAAACTGCATTCATATTATTAAATGATTTTGTTGACGATCTTCACATGTTAGAAAGTGACAAACACTGTGCCGACTTTTTTGCATTATCTCCCCATTTTATTATAACTTTAAAGTATCTATTTTTGTTCTTCTATTTTCTTGGATAATTCTTTCTGCTTCTATTGGAGTTACTCCTCTCCTTTTTATTATTTTTTTATTTCATTTAAAATACTGTTGGGATTTTTTCTTTATCGTTCCTCATACTTCCTCAACCGAATGCGGATTTTATTAAATTCAATTACGCATTCCTGTCTTTATTTATACGTATTCCTTAATTAATTAACATCATATGCCCAATTAAGCATAATTGGAGCTTCTCCAAATCTTTTGGCGATCCAAGCTTTAAGTTAAACTTCATCAATTTAAATGGGCACATTCTGAAGCATGACTGTGTACATGGAAGGACAAATTTGTTTATTTGTTAGCAGCCGAATGTCATCATTGATTATTGTCTTGAGATAGATTACAATGATAAAAATACAAAAGGAGGTCATCATGTTAACTATTTGCGTTTTATCGAGATTTTTCTATGAAGCGATAGAAATATTGATAATTGGAATACCAAAAAGAGTTAGACAAGTGTCATGCAATTCGCACTTAAGAGTCATCAGAAAATAGATTGCGCTGCCTGAAATAAAGAATATGCCTATCATTATTATGATGAAATATTTTGCTATTTTGTAGTACAGAGGATAACCCACACCGAGTTGCATTAAAGCAGTATCTTTGAAGCAAATGGGAAGTGGCGATTTGTTGACAATGTTATCGCAGCAAATACAAAATTACAATGAATCGGGATGAGGAATTACTCCCACTGAAGTGGCTTTACTATGCAAACTGGCAAGTTTAAGATCTGGAGGATTCGAAAAAGGATCATATGTTTTTTCTTTGAGAGGACCATCAAGCAGAATTTAATTGTCCATTTCAGTTTGTTATTGTCAAAATATTTATAAAATAAGGCTGAAGACAAATAATCCATAGTTTGGACGAAATTATTTCTTGACTCATTTAGCTTTGCTTTTTTAAAATTAGAATAAATAGCGTAGAAATTGGACCAAGTAAGATTTTTCATAATGATTGATTATTCCTGGCATAGTCATAAATAGATTATTGCTATAATTAATCTTTATAATTATGAACGAAGCACAGGAGCATCTCAATGCTTATCTCTAGTCCAATCGTTTATATATCTAAGAACAACTCTACAATACATTTAACATTTAATGCATCGAGATGAAGCCTTTAAACCAGCTTGATACATTCAAAATGGAAACTACTATAAAAAGCATCTTTGATTTTGGAGATAACAAAACCTATAAATATTTCCTCAGTCATCTCGCTCAAAACATCAAATAGTATATTAGAGAGCAATATTCAGTTAAGGCTATTGCTTCCTACTATGTTCTTGATATTTAAAAATTGACCGATATTGTACAATATTGCATCAAACACGGATTTTAAGCTGTGGAGTCCAAACCAATTCCTTCTCCCCAACCTAAATCACAAATAATTAAATAAAAAATAGTGCCAGTATAACATGTTTCATTTATTGCTGAAGAGCCTAAAGCAGCAGAACCAAAGGATGAGTTCAAGCATGTGAAACCGAAAGTTTCAACTTTTTTGTAAAAAGATAAGATTCCCGAAAAAAGAGAATTTAAAATTTAAAAATATACCATGCCCGAGATGAACGTCTTGCCAAGATATTTAATCTCAATACCTAAAAATACAGTGTAAAAAGAACAGGAATAAAAAACAGAAGTAATCCCCCCTTTAGATAATACGTATCTCATTGCCCATCGTAAAGTTATGAGCGAACGTTTATAAAAATTGTATCAATTCTATTGCATGGAACAGCAAAATTTAGGGCAGGGACCAACTTTCGACCACATCCAAAATCAAATTCAAAAGATGAATCTTGGCAAATTTATGCAATTTTGCACTTACACTAAATTATTTTATGGCAAATAGTTTTAGAAGGATATTTTAATAGCAGAGTACAAAAAAGTATCAGAGGGAAAAATATAAATAAACTTCGAACTGTTTGAAAAGTTGATTATCAAATTGGATGAAAAGTATTTGAAAATGATGGGACACAATCCTATTAACAATCCGCTCCCGACGTATGAAGCAAGGCTGATGCTGAATGAATCCAATAAGTTAGGATAACTCAAAAAACATCGTCATCTCATTTTTGGAACAAGAAACAAGGATGGTCGATAGGTAAAAGAGAGAGCTGATTCTACTAGATACTAAAAGAAGTTGACAGGTCATTCTGGAAGATTTAGTTCTGATTTATAAAACAAAATCAAAGATAAGACAAGTAAATCCATTTAACCAAAATCATCTGCTTCCCCTATCATCGACTCTGGCCGAATTTAACTTAAGTAGTTACGCAAACTAAAATTGCCTAAGTTAAATTGGATTATCGAGTAATAAGTATAGCCTATGCCGAGAGCTGAAAGATTATGATTATTTTTTAATATTGAATTTTTTTCCTCAGAAGCATAATAATCAAAATTAATGAATATATAATAAATTGAATTAGTTGTGATAGTCTACAAACAACATTAAATCACCATTCCTCGTACTCAGAAAATCCTTCAGGCCGCAGTTATTTTTCATCCAGTGCCATTTACAGTTTAACAATTGGAATAGTATCCTCATTGTTTTCTATATACTTAATAAAAAATTCATTGAGTTTATGAAATTATTCTAGCGATGGCCGAACATAGACAACTTCATCTTCCTTAAGCGCAACTAACTGATCTACTTTAAATTTATCGTACTTTATAGACTGTTGGTAAAAAAGCTTAGCTTTCGCTTCTGGATAACATTGGTTTCCATTTGCTTTTATTTTTTCATTCTTATAATCACTTCCTCTTTTTTGGCCAGCTTTACACTCTCCACTGCTACTCTTAAACTCTTACTAACTAGTTCAGAGCTATAACGTTCCAGTTTGGGTACAGCTAACTCATTCATCAAAGATTTCTCGTATTAGATCTATCCTCCCGTGGATAGTTTTCTCTTGGAAGCAGCTGTGGATTGTGGATTGGATATCTGTCTTCTTTTTTCAAGAATTTTCTTTTTCATTTTTCGATAAGCTTCACTTTCATAGATATCTATCCTTGTTTTGCGTATTTTATGCGAGCTTTCTTGAGCATTTTAAAGAATTACAATTAGCCTATTATATCGAGAAATAATTTCCGTACGCTATATTAAATAGACCATACATATTCGGGATTGGAACGGTATATTTATTGATCTTTTAAATTGAGCTGAGCTAGAGGACGCGAGGCTTAGTGATAAATACGAATAAATAAAAGGTGATGGAAAATTGTACGGACATTTGGAGACCAATGCAGAAAGAGTTTAAAGAAAACTTTTGTTATGAGATAGAAGGAGATTTCTACCCGAAATTAAACTGGGAATATTTTGTAGTGATCATAAAGCATCAGTAAAGCCTTCCCTAAGTGATAAAATTATTACCTATTCCAAAGATAGAATCTCCTTACAAAGTAATCTTTATTGCTTTCAAAAACAGTTTTAGGTCAAATGTTGATGGCAGAGAACGGCCACGATTTGTGATGCTTGTGAAAAAGAGATGAATTAGATTAAATGCATTAAGAACAGATATTTGATCGTTGCAGTTAGTTTTTCGAAAGAGAATAAGAACAAAAGGATTCAAGAGTTTTTAATTGGAAAGTAAACTAGAGGCTGCCTTTTTCATAGCCTCTGAATAATCCTCTATTTTCCTATCTTTCATTTCTGCCAAAAAGCTATGTAAAATTTTATGATATCCGGGAAAATATCTCCATAAAATATGTTTTGAGTTTACTGCTATGGCTTCTACATAATTGACCCAATATCTTACAAAGGCAAAGAATGCCCCGCCTCTTTTTTTCATTCTCATTGCCCAATCGTTATCGCTCAGCAGTTCACTTAACTTTTCTTCAGTTTTGAGGTATGATTATTAGTGATCAACAACCCTATAGAAATGGTTTTACCAATCGAACATTAGACTAAACACACTTTGCCCCTAAATTTGTATTTAAGTTTATTATTCCGTAAGACTAAACTATGTTCCTCGCCACTCTTCAATTTCTGGATCTTTTAAACGAGTGATGGCACTTAATACTTAAGTTCTAAATCGTGGAATCCTAAAATATGCATAGGCGCAGAACAGCTCTGCAAATTATTTTTGACTTTAACAATTATAACTTTGTAATGACTGGAATGTGATATGGAGTAAATCCACCATCAAGTTATGATAGTTGAGAGACAGTTCTTTTTTTTTTTTCATAAATTATGATAAGTGACCAGAAAAACACTATTCCACTTATTGAGAACTAAAACCAATATATGAGAGAGTCAGCTATCCTCGTTTCATCAAAACGATCAGTAACTACCAGCAATGTGAGACTATTTACTCTCTATCTTAATTTAGTAATCCTCTTGTTCTAAAACCAAGTTAGATAAGTTCTCTTTGACCCTTGAGAAGTGCCTTCTCATCCTGATAAACAAACATTAATTTGGATTATTTGGCAGAATTCATTAAAATCTATTTCTGTCTTTTGAGTCGCCTATTGACTTCCGTCATATATCTTGCAGACTGAAATTGAGTATTTATCTTGGTTGTACGGCTGTTAGCGGCTTCAATAAATAAATTTTGAATTTAATTTCCTAGTTTTTGTATTAGTTCTAGTTCCTCTGGTAGCTTCAGCGGACCTATTGATTAACCGAACGCTGGACTGGACTACAAAATACCTTTTTATGTGCGTACACATATTTGCATTTGTTTGATATGTTTTTGCATGGAAAAAGTGAGCAGTAATTAAGCTTTTCCTGATTATCTTCCATGGTCAAAAGTTTTTACTTAGACTTCTATGCTCCTGTCTTCCCATAAAATAGAAGTTAATGCATCTTTCCTTTATGTGCTCGCGAAATTAGTCAGTTTATTTAAAGAAATGAAACATTCTGAACTGAACTCTTTGCCATTGGGGGTAAAATAGTAGAAAACTAGATTAAAGCTTGCGCAATGCAGGTTATAAAGGGGGACATATACTTTTACTTATGGCATTTATTTTGATATTGAAGATGACCAAAATAGCTATCTAAAAAAGGCTTCTACACTTCCACTTCTCCTCACAACATTAGAGTTATGTTCTTCTCCTTTTTTATCCAAAATTATTTTATTAGAATTATTGCTGAGCTTTTAATAAATTGTTTTCGTACTAATATTTTTAACTGATCTTTCATCTATGCTAATTTCAGTATTTGATTTTTCAAAAGCCACCTAATAATAGTAAGAGAGAGGAGTCTCTTCTACTCTATCACCTATCTACTTATTAATAAATTTACTATTGATCTAACGCAAAAAGCGAACCGATCTCCAGGAAACTATCGTTCTTTTGATATCAATTTTATTTGATTCACGTTGAATTGAAGACCCACCATTTGTGCAATTTTAACATTGAATGATAATCTTGTTCCTTGAGACTTTGGGAGGGGAACTGAAAAATCCTGATGGTAAGGTCCAGTAGCAAGATGGTACAGATTTATTTTAAGAGTGCCTATGACAGTAGACTGATCCTCAATGATGTGAAGAACGAGAAACTTCTTTCGCATTTCATATTAAGTGAGTTTGAAGTCTAGAAGATGCTCAATTTACCACTAAATCGGCCAAGAATTACTCGAGCAGTATCATTCAATAAATATTTCGACTTCATTTAAAATTCTTCAAGGCCAGCAAAATCCATCCTTACTCCAACTTTTCTCTGACTAATGGATAAATTACATAGAAGGTGCATCTTTTTAGTTTTAATTTCGTCAGCAAAGTATGAAATTCGAGAAGGGGAAAGTCGCCTGGAGAGAGTGAAGCTGTATCGTTTGGCTACGCATCGAATTTATCTCCTAGTTAATTATCTCGGCGGCCCAAATTATCGTTCCTTATACATTGACCCATTTAAATTACATCTTATAATAGAAAGCATTGAGTATATTCAGTATGAAGCCAAATTCAGCCCCAATTCCCAAACAAGAAGATAATTCTCCCATTAATGACTTCAATTCTCATTATCAGTTCTTAAATAATGACCACCCTGCCTGGGTGGCGGTCGATGGACTTCTATTTCCCTCTGCATCAATCGCTTATCAAGCAAGCAGAACTGATAACTCATCTATCAGACAGTCTCTATCATAAGTTGAAACCTATGATAAATTTAAATAGATTTCCTTATCCATTAATAATCCTCCAGATTGGAATCAAAAGAGACACGTCATCATGGAAAAGATCGTCAGAGATAAATTTAAGAGAAGCAGAGAACTGGCCAGTAAACTCGCTGCCACCAGTCCCAGAACCCTCTTGAATGGATATAAATAAGGAGGATAAAATTAGCAATATTGGGGAACCATCAACGGCAAAGGATTTAACTTCTTGGGTAAAATACTAATGTCTATCAGATAAGAAATTATAAATGGAGTCGATTCTGATAAATGGATCAACGATCAAGGAGTATAAATAGATTAAAAAATGAGGGCAGAAGTTTCCATTATCGTTATTAGAGACGAAAAACCTATTGACAAGTATTTTTTATAAAAAAAATCAAAATTTTTCTTTGGAGCTCTTCCAACGAATGATTATAAACTGTAGCACCCATCAATTAGTAAGCAACATGCCTGTATATATTTTGGTTTAGATCTCAACTTAATGTTAGTTGATTTAGGTTCTTCTCACGGTACAAGCATAACGAGATAGGCCAAAGTGTTTAAACTGGAGCCTTTGAAGCCGATATCACTAGAGAAGGGAGACTTAATTATATTTGGGCTCAGCACAAGAAAATATCGAGTGTAAATTGACTGCCTTAAGGTTGAAACTTACATGAAAGAGAAGCAACGCCAAATTGAAGAATAATTAAATTAAATGAAACGAAGGAACAAATCAAAAAGAAAAAGTCGTTCCCGTAGTAGGAGTCATGAGCATAAAAAGAAATAGCGTCATTGATGTATTTGAAGTATGCTAGCAATAAATTATAAGGAATAAGGAAAAAATAAGCATTTGCAACTCCAAAATATACTTTATAATTATTATAATTTTGTTAACAAATGATAGTAGTGCATTTCCTAAGATAATTGAATCAGCTAGTTCATATTTTTATTAAATAGCGCCAATTTATAAGTCAATACTCACATTATTTAGCAGATAATGTTTCCAGGAACTCGGATGTCTGCACCCTCAATAAATTAGTTTTCAGTCTATATCTCTTCAATTCCATCCCACTTCCTTTCCACAATCACTTCAACTTTGTTTCCGAGAAAGCGATTAAGCTTCATTTTGGCCTTACTAGTGTTTCTACAAATGAATCCTGCGCTTCTATTTCCTTCAAATACGTTGCCACTCATTATTATTTGTGAATCCTCAAGGAGAATTATGCCGTTGCATTTGTTATCTTTTATTTAGTTGTCCTCAACATTAACAACCGAGGTCACTGACATAATGCCGTTATAGTTTTCGCAGAGGCGGTTTTTCGCGATAAGAAATTTTTCGCAATAAGTTAAAAAAATTCCTTGCCCACGAGCACCTTTGAGCTCATTGTTATAGATGTAGTTATCAATGTTGTTAGGACCCTACAAAACGAGGTTGCAATTTAAACTTCCAACGATTTCATTCTTTTCTAAAAATGAAGTGGCTCCTTCGCAGATGTGAACTCCATTGCCAAATGTATTCAATATTTGATTAAGAAAGATATGAGGATGGGCGTTGGATTCCACCCTTATTCCTACTTTTTTGTTGAGACTTATTATATTATTGCGAATCTCTGATCTATTTCGTGATCCAGAAGCAAGCAAACCTCCACAGATATTTTCAGAGATAATATTAAATCGAATGATTGGCCAACATTCCCGATTCATGAGAGAGAAGGTGGATATTCCATATTCTTTATTTTAAATGAGATTGTTTTTCATTATCGTTGGACAACTGTTTTATATTTTAATACCGACTACACATCCACGAATCTAGTTGTTGAGGATGTTACTACTGTTTCCAAATAAAGTTACTAACCCTGATGAACCACAATTCAAAATGGTGTTATTTTCCACAGAACTGCAAAAAGGACCGTTTAGCACAACTCCCTAGTAACATCCGTTTATGATTGAATTTTTGAGAACTAAGCTTGACTATTTTCCACCCATCATCAAAATACCAATACCTCCATGATTTTTGAAACTACTTTCACGAATGTTGATCTTACCACCGTTACAGTAGATTCCAATTGATGATGCACCTCCAACTACTTCACATCGTGTCATTACAATGGACCCTTCTTCTTCCACCACTATGCATGAATATAATTTTGATGTATTTTTTTATCCTGCCAGTGAAAACCTACATTAATCGACCTGCAGAGTACCCTTTCGAACGATAATGCAGGTATTGAGGCAATCATCGACTTTCAGACCTCTAAATTGGTTCTCTTTCAGTTCATGGAGGTTTGGCCATTTAATTATTCCCTTGGAGTATTCGCAAAGATGAGCAAATTTGATATTTTCGAAGTATACTTTATCATTCTTATCAGGCAGATCGATAATTATTAAGGGAAACTGTTAGTTTACCAAAACAACATTCGAAGAAGGTTAGTTAGTTTGTAAATGTATCCCTGAAGCCTTGATTTGATTTGTTTACACATACAAGCCAGAGCTTATCTTGATAACTGCCTCTTCACTTGCTGCAACAAGAGCACTAAAGACAGTGGGCAATATTTTTTTCTTTTTTTTTGAAGAGTTTTCTTTGTGATGCTTGTCATCATTTATCGAAGTTTATGCTCCTTCAATACTCACATAGAGAGGCTCTGTACTCAGCTGGAAAATGTTTTCGAGAATATTATTGTTTAGTTTATCCATTCTCAAATTGTCTCGCTGACAACTGAGATTAATTAAATTTAGACTCAAACAATAACATAAGTCTCAGTAATAGTGTTGCTAAAATATAATAAGGATCTTCAAATAAATGGTTGAATTCTAATAAAAAATGTATTGCGAGTTGATCTTAAGATTATTATAGTTCTACCTTTGACTAATATATACAAAGTAAACAATTAAACTGAATCAACGAATGTTAGTAATCTGGAGACTGATACGGGGCATCACTGTAATTTTTCCTTTTCCACGAGCACAGACGCTCTTACGACGTCTATGATCGTTCTATTTATTGTACCACTCTTCCAGATTTTATTCTTTGTAGGCATGACTACTGATGAGTTGAATAGATCGTTCTAAGGTGTTTTTATCAAATTTGCCTTAACCAAAAATCTGTTTTTCTAATAGCAATCTATTTTTCTTAGAATGAGTTTGTTAATTAACATCAGTCTTTAAGATTCTTATAAGTAAATCATTGTGATATTTCTGGTATTCTAAATCGAACAATGAAATTCTAATGCCCTTATCTTTTAAGTCAAAATATTTATTCATTAATGCTTACTTCATTCCTTCATTAATGTTTTATACTTGTACAGTAAGAATCTATTTGAGAGCGGGCTATTACTCCTCCTCATTCTTAATGTATTTTTAGGGATGGGTGATAATCTCTGTAACTATACATTTCAGTGGGTAGTATAGCATCACACATTGATAACTTGCGATAGTCACAAAAGAGGTAATATCCTCTGCGTCTCCTTTCTTATAATATCTACCCAAGGATGGCACCTTTTTTAAGATATTGAGCAGTTCAAGAAGTAAGTTGATACAGTAGCATAGCAATTAAAAATTAAAATAGCTTTAAGGATTTCTTCTGATTTTTGCTTTACTAGTTTTATCTTCTAAAACAGAGTTTTATTTGTTATAAGCCAGATTAATTGTTCTGAGATTTTAGAAAAATTCATTCGAACTGATTATTTTTCGCAAAAATTTTTGATATGGTCCGAGAATATTTTCAGTGAGCCATACATCATGCGAATGGAGGGTTAAATTAAGTTGTTCAAACAGTCCAAAAAATTTATTGCTATGCATGAGTATCAGTTGAACTAAAGTTACCTTTTGTAGTTAGTTAAAATTATTACTGCTTTTGCTACTGATGAACTGGACAAATTAGCTTGGCATTTGAGTTATCTTCTATAGAATTTCCATGGAAATATGGTCATGATACTCGATGTGACGACTTCCGACGAAGCTGTCAAACGCATTACTGGAACGAAACAAATTAATGAAATTTTGCATCTGTTTTTTGGTTTGATTTTATTATTTTTATTATAATTGGCTTTTCGAATAAATAAATAGAGGGCGGTTGAGCCTATTTTTGTTGTAAAAGCAAGAAATTTGTTGCTAATATTCAAAAAAATTAAAGTCTTAGAACAGCTGAGCAAAAGCTAGTCAAATAAATGCAGTGCTATTGTCCTTGCTTCCGATTAAAATAATAATACCATAGCTTAGGAATCTTCTAAAACATATAAAAAGCGTTTTTGATTTAAAAATTAAAATCATCAACAAATATACAGGGTAGTTGACCTGACATTTATAGCAACAAATCTGATCTCTCAAAAGTGATATCTACTAAAGATTATGATTTGCGTTTGATTTGTTCATCTGTTTCATTTGGTTCCATTATAAAATTATTCAAATTAAACAAACTCATATAAAATGATTTGATAGCTATTATTGAGTTGATCTTGCCAATTAACTGTTATTAAAATAGATGGCTTATAAGAAAGGCTGAGCTTATAATCATTAGTTATTTACTGAATTCACGAAATGTTGGATAGTTTTTTGAGTAGATAAAACAAGAGCAGCAACTAAGAAGCAAACAGGGTTAAGTATCTCCATCTGATGAGTGAAAATGGTAACCTTTTCAAAACAATCTAATAGCTTCAAAAGCAACTAACCTCATTAAGAAAGATTAACCTTTAATTGCAACAAATTTTTCCTAACAACAGATAGGTCATTATTAGCTAGCTCAACCAACAAAATTATAGCCTTGAACAAAGCATGCTTCGCCTAATCCAATATAACGAAGAACTTTCATGTGATATCTTGATGAAGAATCAACTTCTCTGTGAGAATTAAAATTAGAGCAGATAAGTGATCGCCAACTATTAGGAAAAGATTTATGAATTGAGGATGTCATTACAGAATAAATAGCTGACAATGAAAAATTTGGAGCAAAAGACAGTAGAAGAAAAAGAAGAATTATACGGCTCAACAACTCGAATCAATTTTATGTATTTTAATGAGATGAGTGAACTCAAGATACTGTTGGATCGCTATAATATTGAAAATGCTCAACTAAAGTATCTTAACTCCATGAAGCAAGATTAAATTAACAGAATTACTGATCAATTAAATTTTTTCGAACTGTCTTTTAAGAAATGTGATGAGTGGCAGACATATAAGCAATCCTTGAGCCCAAGCAATGAAATGAGCCGTACAAAGGATAAAAAATCTGAATATAAACTTAAACTGTGTGAATAATTAACGCGTTATGATCAAAATTACAAAAATGTATCAAATTCCACCACTCTTAACAATAACACTATTGTGGTAAACAAACTCAAGTCTATTGCTACTAAACTTTTTCATGATAACTATAATCTTAATAATGATAAAAAGAAACTGATTCGAAATTTGGGCTCTAAAGACAGGGAATTTAAAATTCTTCAATAAGCATATCGAAAGCTTGATATTGAAATGAGAAACAGTAAGGTTGAGATATAGTTTTATCGAAATAATTTCCATTAATTGACAAAAGTTACAAAGGAAAGAAAGATACAGTATTATCAAGAAATTTACCCATAAATTTTACCAACATTGAAGAGAAAACTTCTTGAAAAAGAGAGTTTGGCTCACTATTGGAAAACTTGGTCAAAGGCTCATGAAAATAGCCTTGCTTTTGATGGAAGGAGAGTTATTAATAAAGTGTCAAATAAAACCACCAAATGCCGCAGAAATTTAAGCTGCATTTCTAAATTTAACCATGTGATCGAGTCACCAAAAACAAAAATATGCATCGACCCAATCAGATAATCGGCAATAATGAGTTTTATCAATAACAGTTAACATGATCATGAAATTTAATTCACGACTCTTGAGGAACACAAATAAAATAATGAAGAAGACATGTTTAAAGAAGAGCTGATTTCAATGATTATGAAGCCAAAAATGAATGAGCAGAACCATTTCAAAAAATCTACATTTTTAGATTTAGATGTTGGCATTGATGATGATGAATGATTATTTATTGTTCATTTCTTCAAGTGTTTGAATAATTATATTGTTTTTTAAAATCCTCTTGATCGATTAACAACAATTTATATAAAAAGGTTAAAGATTTTCAGATCAAAGAGATAAAATGTTCGACAATGATTAATACTTATTGATCTCATAAGATATTTCAGAAAAATATAAAACACTTCAGTCTAAGATATTTATTCCTTTCTAAGCCTTAAATCAAATTTAGGACTATAAAATAATCAACTAACTCATTTTTATTTTTTTCTTTTAACTCCATTGTTTGTAAAAAGAGGAAAATCCAGTAATTCATCAATTTTTGGACGCTCAGAAGGATCTTTTTGAAGCAAAGCTTCAATAAATTATCTCGCTTCTTCTGGAATTTTTTAAATCATAGGAATTCCTGTGATATCAATCTAAATGACATAATTTTTACATTCACAATTTTTTGCATAACTTTACTCCGATCTTTGTTCTAGAAAGGAGCACGCCCAATAAATAGCTCATAAGTAAGTATTCCAATGCTCCATATATCTACTGACCAGTCGTATGTTTTACGCTCAATAATTTCAGGTGGTGCATAGTCCAAAGTTCCACAAAAGGTAGTTCTTGCCGATTCTACGAACGCGGACCATCCGAAATCACAAAGTTTGGCCATTCCAGAATTTATGACAATGTTTTCTGGCTTGATGTCTCTATGTGCAATAGATCGTTCATGTAGATACATAAGACCTTCAATGACGTCTCTTAAAAAATCAACTGCTTCTTTAACTCCAAGATGACCCACTTTGTTGAGATGCTCAAAGAGAGTACCACCGCTCATATATTAAAGGACCAAATATATATCATCTTTCTCCTCCAAAAGGCAGTAAAATTTGACAATTTTTGGGTGATCAAAAGAATTATGCAGCTTTATTTATTTAATAAATTGATCTACCATTCTGTACTCAAGCAATTTACTTTTCGCTACCTTCTTGATTGCAACAATAAATCCAGTTTCCATATGTTTTGCTAAGTAAACTTCTCCAAATTTTCCTTTTCCGAGGACCTAGCCAAACTAAAACCCTTGAATGACGTTTGATTTCTTATTTAATATGAAGCTTTCCTAATTTTGGATAAAATTATTCGATTGTTCGAAACTGATAGTCTTATTGAGATTATTTTTATTAATTTTGTTTTGTTAAGTCTTAGTTTGCACAATATCCAAAGGGATCACATCATTTGTCTCTTTATTGCTACCGGCTATTTCTTTATTGCTATTGTTTGTTTTTTTATTTTCACTGCAATTGATCAGTTTAAGGAACATGTTGCTTGCCTTATCCGTAAAGCTCTCGTTCAAATCATTCAATGAATTTTTATGAACTCTTTTAATTTTCCGGATCGGGGAAGAAGGAGGCGAGCTGGAAGTAAATATTTGTTTTAGGGGAAAATATTTTTAATTGTCAAGAAAGTTATTGAGTTTCAAACTGGATTTGGTTTCAATTTCTTTTATTGAAAGCTATTAATTAATATTTTTAAATTCCATAACACCATTTGATTTTTTTAGGTTATTATTTTCTTAGGATTTGTTTATGGAATGACTCATCTCTTTTGGCTGTAAATATTTAGCAAATTCCTTTTATTCCTTTTTTGCTTTGCCGGTCTCTATCGCACTATTTGACATCTGTCGGGGTCTGCAACCCTGAGTTTTATTCAAATTTGAGGGGGAATCTTGATTGGTTGTTTTTTTCCTCATCAAATTTTAAAATCCTTCAATCTTTGACTGCATCTGCTTTATGCAAACAGCAATTTTTTATGGTTTTTCAGGTGACTAAGGCTCTGTCAATATGCGATTTTGACTGAAACTTTTAGAATTTTGCCTGTTTTGTACCTATTAAATATTTTATAAGTTTCGAAGCAGGTCTGTAAAGGACATATTTTTCATTATTTAATTAGTTTATTTTGATAAACGATTATTTTCTATATTTCTATCGCTGCTTTTTTTACAAAAGATCTTAATTTAAAAACAATGAATGGATCAGCCAATAGAAAGCTTTATCTGAAGGGAAAACTGTCAATAATTAACTTTTTTTAATTTAGTGATTATATATTAAAGAGTAAAAATGCTTTATAATGCAAAAACGCAAATGGGAATCAAACTCAACGAGAAATTATATTGTATTTTAGCAAGATATCAATAAAATCAAGTGTCTATGGAACGTATTTGAAAATATATCACATAATAATATGAAGAAAGGAATCAAAAAAAATTATCTTATTTCGATAACCGTGCCTCGAATATCTTAAAAAATAATCAAAAAACATGAGGCATAGTAAAACAATAAAGTTCAGTTCAATAATATCAAGTTTCTATTGATAATGTTGTTTGAAATTTATTGATGCTGAAAATAATCAATAAAGTTTGGTAGAACTATGCTAAATAAAGTCAATTGTTGATGAATTATCTTTATTAAAGATTGTTGTTTGTTTTTGAATATTTCAACATTGTATACGTTTAATAAAATAATTAACTAATTCTCTAAAGGAATACCATTTAAGTTATTAAATGTCAATTATTAAGTCATAAAATGCATATCGGGAATTTAAAATATACCACCAATTATATTAATTCATCATTATTTAATATCAATATTTTATTTAAAAGGGGTTGGGGTTGGGGTTGG
>Ga0302268_1000753_pt1 | contig 20036 bp, 10 predicted proteins | sample III_Bog_E2_1_FD_194554 | JGI IMG/M metagenome (GOLD analysis project Ga0302268, IMG submission 194554) | Peat permafrost microbial communities from Stordalen Mire near Abisko, Sweden - III_Bog_E2_1 | ecosystem: Environmental > Terrestrial > Soil > Wetlands > Peat | place: Sweden: Abisko... | reverse complement strand
GGACTTTAGTCCTTGAAAAATGTTTGATTAATTGGACAGAATGGCAAGAGGCCCCTTAGCCTGACGATAGGCTGACTTAGACCTGAAAGCTTTTTTGTTCGAGGAAGGCTCCACATGCCTTTTGGAGAAGTTTCTTGTCTTTGATTTGTTCAACATCAATCTCAGGTTAAAAGCAATAATTTTATCATCAATTTGAATCAGTCTCAAAATATCCGAATTTTCATAGATTAATTTTATCTTACTTAATAATTCAAGAACATAACTTAGGCTATAAAATTTCATATCAGGATATTTCGAGGACCTCATTTGAGAAAAAAGTTAGCCAATAATGAAAAAATGATCTAAATATTTAAAAGATAAAAAAATACAATAAAATTTAAGATAATTTAAAAGGACTTTTATGATTTATTTTCCATTATTGTTGGAGAATGCTTAAATTTTAAAAATTAATTTATTAGAAGAATATTATACAATGAAACTACTTCAACATTCCAATGCTGAAGATAAAAATACAAAAAATATATTTTTTAAAATTATCGAGAGGGTTATCAGAAAATACTATCATTGAATTTTATTTGTTTTGCGTTTTTTGCAATTATTTGATGAGCAATGATATTAATAATACAAAGAGATTATAAATTTAATGATGGAGAACAGCAAAAATGCCTATGAAGTTAAAACATCATTAATAGTAAATTTACTTGTACAGATGATTATTTTCAACAAAAAATTACTTTTAAATTTTAAAGCCATGAAATTGTTATAATATTAAGATATTTTCGATGCCATCCAGTTCGCCTGATTTTCATATCAGAGCGAAGATAAGGCGTCGGATAGAAAGCTTCATTCAGAAATACGATCAGAGACTTAATGTCTGATCGTCTTTAAATGAAGAACAACCCAGTCTTATTTGAAAACATGAGTGAACATCACATTTTTAATAACAATCTTCATGTAACTGGAAGAAGAGTATATTTTGCCACCTTACGATTAACGCCTATATGTTTATTCTAATCTATAAGTAAAGCTTATTTGGATATTTGTAGATAAAATTTTGAATGTTGATGATCTCGATTAAAAATAAGCTTATGCAATGCATAAACACATAAATAAAATTATTTAAATTTTAATCTGCTACATCAATCAAGGACAATTTTTCTCATTCATTAATTAATAATTTAATATTTGTATGCATACTCCTTTTTAGATCATTCGTACGAAATAAAAAAAGCGAAGATAACGCATAGTTTTGAGCCTTTCTCCTACAAAGCATTCCTTTTCTCTTGAAAATAGTCGCTCACTAAGTCAGAAATGTACATCATTACAAATAAAATTGTCTTTAAGCAGAAGAAAAACTGCGTTAAACTAATCAGATGGAATTTGTAAAAAGATTAAAAAAGAAACTTCATAGTAAAAGCATCAAATTAAAGTGTAAAAAACTCTCAAAAAAATGGCTAATTATAGATTAAGTATCGGTAAAAATGCATTGCGCTTAAATGAGGATACAGCAATAAATTGGTCATCTAGCAAAGAAAAAAATTTAGTGATAGAGGGTGAAAATTGTGGTCAAGATTTAATCAGATAGAATCGTCGCAAACTGGAAAAAATGGTTGCTCAAGTTAATCCAGAGCACATATAATCGTCTTAAAATTATTCTCCTCCAGATATAGTAATAGAAAAATGCAGAAGAAATAAGTTTAAAAGATTGTTTGTTGAGCAATAAATCACCTAACAAACTCAGCCTTCTGAAAAAAAGCAAGGTAACAATAAATCTTTTGACTCAAATAAATTCTTAATTTGTAATCAATTACAGAGAGAGATTATTGAGGAGGAGAAGTCAGCTCGTTTGCTGGTCTTGAACAAAAATTAAATATCAAGCTACATAAAAGATTCGAAGATAAGAAAGTACATACCATCTAAAATCGAGAGTGAATCAAGTGAGAAATGTCATTTTGATAATTTTAGCAAGAAAGCTTGCATCACATACAATTTTTTTTGCAGGCCTGTAAAAGAAATGTATAAAAAATAAAAGGATAGCTAATATCAGCTCACGAAAAAACACTTCTTTGCAGATACTCATTATTGCAAAGGCAAAAAGGGTATTGTTGTAAATAGTTTTGACGCAAAAAATCTTAAGGGTTGGTAGTCATAGTAAGGAGACCAAAGTATGCTCTTACAGATGACTTCTGCAACTGATAATTTTTAATTGTGATTTATTATATACGATCAAGCACTAAAAAATATCAGCAAGTAAATGATGTCAGATATCAATCTATGAATGGAAAAAAGTTAAAATTCCATAATACAATGACCAAGATCACCAGCATAAAAGGGTGGTCATCTTTTAATATAAAAAAATGATGATAGTTGCTTATAAAAAGAGTATGGAAATAATTTTAAAACAGAAACGTTGAACTGTTACACTAATACTAATGATAAATGAATCAAATATTCTACCTGTATAAAATTAAATGAAAATAATTATAATTCCTTTATCTTTTATTAGATCTTTCTATCTCTAACGGTATATTTATAATAATAGAAAAGATTAACTTTTAATGATGATATTATAATTGATTAATTTAATGAATTAGAGGATATCGTGGTCAACCATCGTAATTTACGAGTATTAAGTTAGGAAGATAATTTTTTAATCTAAAATGTTGAAAGTTTAGATATTGGTCAGAGTAAAAAAGTAAAATGGTTGTAAATTTCTCAAAAGCTTAAGTACACACTGAATCTCAATAAATCAGGTAAACAATGTAGGCAAAGGTAAATTGAATTTTTATGTAGATGGATTAACCACTTACAGCCTGGGTTATCTCATGAAACTGAATGGTCTGCAATTGAACAATAAAAAATTTGCTTACTTCAATAAAAATATGGCAACAAATGGTCTTTAATCGCTAAATAACTCCCTGGGAGAACAGATAATGCAATTAAAAATTATTTTTATTCTCATCTGAGAAAATCCTTGAGGAAAATTAATCAATACTTCCTTCAACATCGCAACAATAGCACATACAAAGGTCTCAAATAATTTCCTGAATCAATAATAGGAAAGATTATAGCTCTGACAGTGGGAAAAACAGGTCGGTTGAGAGTAAAAGATGAAGATATTTTATAGAATGCTCGAAGTATAATTTGATTAAAATAGGTATCAAAGAAAGCCTTATTAAACTTTGGGTGCACAATTTTTAATAATAAAAAATGCAATAGACTATATCTAATATAATAAATTTTAATAGAGGTTGTCGAAAAGTCAGAGGGAAATCTAAAAAGTCCAAAAAATATTTATATTGTTCTTCTGATAGTGATTTAGATGAATCAAATAGAGATTAAAATGAATAAAAATAATGCTGCAATTCTCCTCTATCACATCTATCACTATAAAACGTAATAAAATCTATTAACTTGTAAACAAACACAAAATTTCATTAAAATAATTCAAGCAAATTTTACGATAATAAAGATGTAAAAATATTTGAATAATCATCAGATTAATATGAGAACTAAAATCATAAAATTTATTAAAGAGTCAAAGAGGTTATTTCTGATTAATAAATAAAAATAAAAAGTAGCAATGAAGATAAGAGGTAGAATTCATCAACATTTCAAAACGAAGCAGTTTTACTTGATTATTTTGATGAATATCACAAAGATCAAGTATACTTACCTTTCTATGAAACCGATGATCGTCAAGTAATCTCGATTTATCCTGAAGACTGTAGAGTTAAAAATGCATTTGTTCATGATTCACTAATTAAAGATATTAATTAGCCTATCTTTAATTACATATAAAGATCAAATTATCCAGCCTGTAGTTTAAATACATTTGAAGCTGACTTTAACTCTTCTCAATATTAAATTCTGAATAAAATTCTAAACAAAAAATCAAGTTTTCTCGAAAAGTTTTCGATATTATGATGCTAATCATAGGATTCATATGTATATAATTGATTGAACATTGCTTTTCCTCTTTCACTTTATTGAAGTATTTATTTACTTTGTTAATATTATTGAATATTTATCATGTTAATTCGATGCTATTATGATCTTAGATATGAGTTAGATATTAACTATAATTAAACAATGGTAATTTATTAAAGTATCAAAAAGATATTTATGTTTAAAATAAATTGACTTTATGTAACTGACAATGAGAAAAACTCTCCAAGTATCTCAATTATTTTAAAATTGTAGGCAAAGATTTATTCGATACATATTAACTACTAAATATTAAATACTTGTAATCACTCCTTTTGGCATTTATCTATCATTGATGTGTATATGCATGTATTTTATGATAATCAAATTGACTATTATTTTGTTTGAAATTTGAAATAAAGTGTGCTTAAGAATAAAGTGCAACGAAATTTGAATTGAATATCCTGGAAAATTCTTTATTTGTATTTTGAATTTAAGTGATATTTGATAAAACTACTTATAAATCTTTTACAGCCGCAATCAAACCTTAAAAGCTACAATTAAAAATAGAAACTGTATGGTAAAAGAATATAGTGAGCAAAAAATGAACTAACTACAAGGCAAATCATTGATGACTGACTAATATTTTAAAAAATAATCGAATTAATATATATTTATGGCGTCGGAACCACGAATGACGAAAAATTATCAATCAAAATCTTGATCCAAATATTTCGCTATACCTTTAAAAAAGAACCAAGACAAAAGTGTACTTTTTTTATTCATTAGTCATTTAATTTTAACTGTTTAGCGCTAACAGGATATAAATCTTAATTTATTGAAGATGTAATAATTATAATTAACATAAACAACTTTCTTAGACGATGATACAGAGAAAATCCTGGTCCGAAGTTGTAATTTTCTTATCTAAGTTAGGAAGATAACTTTTTGACTGAAATTATTCATAATTTAAATGTCGATGCAAATCATAAAATAAAATGGATGTAAATTTCTCAAAATTTTAAATATACTTTGAATGCTGATAAGTCAGCCAAACAATGTAGGCAAAGGTAAATTTTTATCACATTTAGATGGGTAAATCATTTACAGCCCGGAATAACCCATGAGACTGAATGGTCTGCCGTATAACGACAAAAAATATGTGAAATGCAGTCAAAATGCGGCAACAAATGGTCTTTAATAGCAAAATAATTTCCTGGGAGAACAGACAATGCAATTAAAAATTATTTTTATTCTCATCTGAGAAAATCCTTGAGAAAAGTGAATCAATATATCCTGCAGTATAGAGACTAAGGAATATGTAAAGGTCTCAAGTCATTTCCAGAATCAATAATAGGAAAGATTATCGCTCTGACAGTAGGAAAAACAGAGCGTTTAAAAGTTAAGGGTTAAGATATTCTAGAAAATGCTCGAAGTATAATTTAATTAAAATAGGCATCAAAGAGGATCTTATTAAGATTTGGCTTGACAATTTTTAATAAAAACAAATGATCAGTATTATTAAAAAGATTTAAAGATTTAGTCACAGTTGCCGTAAAGTTCGAGGCAAATCTCGACTCTTGAAAGAATCTTTTGATAAATCTTCTGATAGTGTCTCAAGTACATCGGAGATAAATGATATCTAAGAAAAATAATCTTAAAATTGTTCTTTTTCTCAATGTTCCCTATCAAATAACATCCAAGAAGTTGATTATAAGAACTCAAATCATTTATTAAGAATAAACACAATATAAATGGATGAATAGCTAATGAAAGAAAGAGAATATTTTAATCCAGATATTGAGTTGACTCCTAATGAGAGAAATATCACTTAAAATATATAAATGGTTATGATAGACGAATACTAAGATTATAGAAGGGACTAATAAAAGAGAGACAATTAATCAATTAGATTTAACTATTTTGATGAATATATAAAGGATAACAAATATCTGCCCTTAGATTAAGTCGATAATTAATACTTGAACGAAATTGTTGATGAAGGATTTAAAATTCAGAGCTTTATCTCCAATTAATAGGTAATAAATGACATGAACTCAACTATTTTTAAGTACTGTAAGAATTTAAATCCTACTGCCTATACGAATTATTAATCAACGGCTTATTCTATAAATTATATAACTAACTATAGTTCAGATGGACTCGGCTATCACACTAATTATCCATAAAATGTTCTTTAAGATGAAATGGAGAATTAATAATCTTTTAACTCTCTTAAACATTTTTAGCCAGAGTGATAATCGCCATGATTTATATACCTTTAAGTTAAAAAAAATTAATATTGTCCTATTTAATTTATATAATCTTAGTTTTTTTCAAAAAAGATTTCTTCACCTGACATGTTAAACACCTAATTGGAGTACTATTTATTGATATTCTAATGATAGCTAATGTCAAATTTAAAAACATTGACTAAATTTACAAATAGATGTTAAATAGATCATCAACAACCTGCTAAAACAATTAAAAGAAGAAATAAGTCTTATGAAAGATTTATGTTTGTAATAAAATGAAAATCAAGTTAAGTGTCTCAATCTTTATTAAAAAGTAGTAACTCTTTTCTCATAGGGCATTTTTTTGATTATCTTCATTATGGAAATACTTAACTAAACAATGTTTTTTAATTTTTTTTATTCCTGAGATTTAACAACATCTTCACTTTTCCATGTCGCTTGATTTAGTAATAAAATTTTTACACACTCGGAATGGTTATAACTGAGAGCGTAGTACAGAGCTGAGTGTCCATGCAAATCTTATTTGTTGATAATCACATCCATTCCCATTCCTAGAAGCATTTCGGCCATGGCTGTATATCCTCTGATGCAAGCCCAAGTCAACAATGTTTTTCCAGTCGTATCGATAGAAAAAATAGCAAAACGATTTTAAATGTACATTCTCCATATTTTGGTATCTTAACCTGATTTCACGGCTTCAAAGATAGCCTTACCAAAGAAATAAGGTTCATTGCTAAATATTTTTTTCTAAAAAATATCTTTTACTGTTATCTTTAATTTTTTAAGCTTTTCAATTATTATCTTAATATTCTTTCTGAAAAGGAAAGCTAAATTTCTGTGTCGGAATTATTGAAATGTCTTATTGACTCTTGATTGAGAATTTAGTTAAGATTTAACTTTTAGATCATTTCTGCTACTATTTTCTGGAGTGAGTGATATTTAATATTTTCTCCTGATTTGTGAAAACTAATCTTTTTTAATTTTATCAATGATGTTAATATTTTTTGGTTCGGTATGTAGGTAAAAATATCTATTATTATTGTAGTATGTTACATAATCTTTTTCTAATTTTTAACATTACATCATAACAAGGGGATTTACTTTCGAATTCTCAAACAGGACTAATTTTTAATTAGTTGATTATTGTGCCTACTATTATTTTTTTGACCTTTTTTCATATTTACTTTTTATTGATTGAAAATTGAAGTCCATTTAATAATTTATTATTATTGTTCTTTAAAATTATTATCACTATTAGTAAAAAGCAATTATTTTCCTACTATGAAGATAAAATAGATTACAAATATTACAAATATTAAAAAGATCAATAAAGAGAAGATTAATCTTAAAAAATTAATGGAAATTGCAAACTGTCTGCTGAAAATAAATATATTACAATCAATAGAATTATTTATGCTTTTCAAAATAGGATGTCTTCATCTTTCACTTAAAAGCAATAGATGATCTATTTTTTAATTTCAATGCCAACAAAAAATATCTCAGGACCAAAATATTCGCAGTTTGTGATATTATGTCTTAATCTCCCCTGCAGCTAATCTTGCCAAAAAAGACTTATTTACACATTTCCATAACACCCATTTTTTACTCCTTACTGACGGATTTTTCCGTAGAGCTGTTTATAAAACATTTTAACACTAAATTATAAGACTTTGACTGATTCTTATTTGAGTTTATTCATAAATTGTTTGATATTTGAAAATCCTTTACCAAATAACATTCTGCTATCATCTTTTTGACATTTAATTCCACAAATCAATTATCTTCCATTTGTAAAAATTTGTTATCCAAAAAAATGAAAATAACCCTATCCAACCAAAAATGGTATTGTGAAAGGAGTTGAGAAATTAACTCTTAAAATTTATATATTTTTAGTTTGGAAAGAGGAAGATGCGTTATAAGTATCCATTTATTATTTTTTCAGCAAAGAATTTAAAGTTTTAATGTCAGGTATATTTTAATTGATCTTTACCATTGTTAAAATATTCTTGCTCATCATAGTCTTATCAATATTTGCAATGGAGATACTTACGAACGAATGTTAGTTTGAAAATGATTAAATCTATTTAGAATAAAACAAATCCATTTATTTTCTTTACTCCACATAAATATTGGAACTCTTTAAAGAGAGATATGATTAATATTATTGCTGCTTAGAAATAACAGGAATAATCCTTTTCCGTGAATAGACATTTTCTTTACTTCTAATAAATTTGCAAACAATAATTTCTTCTATTTCATCACCGTTATAATAAATCTCTTTAGTAGAAGTATATTTTTCAAGATAGTCTAAATATTTCTTTAAAAGAAAAATTGAATTTTATATGCTACATTGTTGGGACGGTGCCCACAGTTTAATTAAATAATCTCCTCCTGGCAAAATCATAGAAATGGCAATTGCATAAGATTAATTATTAATTAATAGTTAGCATATATAGCTTTGACATTTGATCAGCGACTGTAACCATTTTTAGCTTTCCACTAATCTCTGCTGAATTTATTTCTTAAATCTATATTTTAATAAATATTAAACTAATTAAGAGTGAGTAAATTTAAAACCTTTTATCTTAATCTCTTTTTTTACACCCGAAGCTATTCTATTTGTTAATTAAGATGCTATCTTTTATTATTGATTTATTACCTTATTATTATGTGTCATATCATTACTGTCTTATTATTTTTTATTTTGAGCCATGCCATATTACCTTTTAACTATTTCTGAAACCTCACTGTCCTTGTAAAGTTATTTGGGATTGTTGTATTTTATGTTTTAGTTTATTTACTGAGATTTAATTATTATGGGCAGTGATTTTTTTATGGACCATTCTTTTTAAGAATCATTTTTATCAGTATGCATCTTTTTATGTATTTACTAACGAAGATTAGGATAATTTTTGATTCTATAATTTGAGTGACTTGATTAATTATACTGAGACTCTTATTATTTTTAAATATCTTATTTGGATTATTTTAGAATACTCCAATTCTGTTTCAAATCATCATAGCATTCTTATGTTTTTGAACAATTGCGGGCATTAATTTGAGGTATTGAGTCCCTTTCAATCATATCATTTAAAGAATATCTATATTTATTCCTATTATCTCTTTCAGGTTCCTTAGAATAATTTATTTTTTACAATTTTGTAGGGCTATAGTTGTATTTTTATGGTTATTGTTTATAGTTTGACTTTTTCAAAGAAAAACTATTTTTTCTTAAATTATTTGGTTTTTATCGACTTTCGATTAAATTCCTTGATACAATTTTTGTTCTATTCGAGGCCATGCCTAAAGAATTAGGAATAAGAGTTGTGATTGGGTCTAGTATTTTTTTATTTCTTATAACCTCACTGAAATTAAATCTTCTTGAGCCAAGAATTTCTAAAATGATGTTCTTAACTTTAAACAAACGGCAATATTAACTAATACTAAGAGTAAAGAGTTTATCTATGATTTCAGATGAGCGTTATGGATTTTGCTTCCCCTTCATATCGTAATGATATAACAAAAAGGGATCATAGCCATATTGAAAAATAATGTATTCCTTCAACCAACTACATTTTATAAAGTTATTTTCCTTATCAAGATCGACAAGAATTTCTTTACATTCTGAAGGTATTAAATCTTCTGAAGGTATATATTGATTGCTCATTTGAATTATTATTTAGGCAATCATTAAATTATTTTTTCTCAACTCTTTTAATTAATGGCATATTTTTGACAGAAGTAAACTATCAGCTTTGCTGGTTTTATCTTAACTCAATAATGATTGCTCAAGTTCACTTAATGATTTGTTTCGTAAATTACGTCTTTGTGTCAGTTTAAAATATAGAGAAATTCTCTGGTGTGTATCCGAAATTTCTTTGGATATCACCCATTTTGTTTAAGAGTCTGGAAGAGTATCAAAATAACCTAATATTATTTTTTGATAATACTCGTCAACATTAAATTCTTCCCATACCTACATTAACTTTTGCTGAAGGTAAATTAAATGACCCCATTATTTTTAGTTTGGAGAAGAGTTTAATTAATTATTTTTCATGTAGGATCAAAAGGGAATATATTCTGATTAATTATGATTTGAATATTAGGAGTAAATATTATTATGGTTAATAATTATAGCCTTGGATGGAAAAAAAGAGCATTATCATTTTCGTTGGATTTTCTAAAACATAAAAATCCAGTTAATCTATTAAATTGATGAAATAACCTTAGTATTATTATGATTGCATTAACTTTGTTCTATTAAAATTATATAGTAAATCGCGATTATAACTCATAAAGGATATCTTTGGAGTCAGAATTTAAATAATATTCTTAAATCAAATGACTATCGAGATGATGAAATCCAAGTTTATGGGATAATGACAATTATTTAAATAATAGATTTTTTAAAATCAATCATAAGAGTGAACTGCTATTTTTGTTGAAATTTTTACTGAGATGAATGATTAGGCAATATAGTATGTCCAAAAAATATGAAGAACTTCCAATCCTATCATCATAAAACACATAAAATAGTAAGGAAATTTAAGTACTTCTCTCTCAAATTCAGTGAATAATACTTATATTTTCATTACCGAATATAGAGATGCATAAATGCAGCAGTAGCAGAAAATAAAGATTCTACAGATAATCCAGATAGATGTAGCATGAATGTAAATTATATCAAGTAATTTTTTATTAAAATGCTTGCAATCCTGAATAACCATAGATTTACTTTGTAGGCTCTTGCCATAATTAGAGCGAAATCGCTGTAATCATGAATAAGCAGCACAAAAATTCCAATTAGCCATTGGTTGGAAAGGTAGCTAAAAACAATCAGAAAAACAGACAATCCATGATGCAAGGCATATTAAAAAAAGTTTCCCTCTGGTCGAATAAACAAATGAGAAAAGAATCTACTAAAATGTTTTCCAAACTGCAAGATATAAAATATCTTCATTTAAAAAGTAACTTCAGGAATTTTTGGAGCAAAGTCCAACATGCTGAGAGGGCTACCTAAACCTCCAAGCCATGTCGGCATAAAGGTGGTTGCACTGATGATTTTATAAGCCCAAATTGAACTAATGAGATAATAAACAACAGAATATCCCCACTTTACTAATGTATAGCATCTTTTTATTTTTTGTTATGGCTATGTGTATCTTTGATTTGTGATATAGTATTTAGCGCATAAACCATCGAATAGGTAATGAACTAAGAAATCAAAAGCCTGAATATCTTCCAAATTACTGTGAAAAGAATTGAGAAAGGGAGTCCATATATCAGCAATTAAAAAATATTACCACATCTAATATCTTTAAAATAATCATGAGTTTGAAAGATATAGATTTTCTTGAACAAAAAGGCCGCGATAATAGTGATAAAAACAAACATGGCTTTCCAAACGTACTAATATTTCTAAATAACCTTTTTTAAAAAATAGAAAATGAATCTCTCATAAGAATTCATATTCATAGAAGTATTACCTTTTTGGATGAATTAGTCATTTGTTATTATTTTTGCTTTGACTGGAGATGGTCTGATGTAATTTGTGACATTTGATTTAAATATTATAAGCTGAAATTTAATTAAATTTCTTACCAGGAAATTGTGGGTGCAAAACTCAAAGGCTAGAACTACTTCAAAAATTAATAAAAATTAAAAATTTGATTTTTTACATTCCTCAAAATTTAATGAACTTCAAATAACGAAATTTTAAACTTTTTTAATTTTGTCAGCTGTATTTATATTATCAATTATATTTATAACAATGAATATTTAGTAATATCAAATTAAAGGAATTAACGTGATCTCTTATGATGTATTGATTTTGGATGCTATCTTTTAAATGAATTATGAAGCAGCCCATTATTTCAATGATTTTTACTTATAAAGAAATATTTAACATATTTCTAAACTAAAGCTCTCAAATGCAATATCTTTATTAATGTTTATTAGTGGAATATTATCCAATGATATTCACTCATTTTTTATCCAGCAATTAAGAACTAACATCTTTTTATTAACCGTATTCTTTCAATCAAAAGTTAAAAATAATTTAATTTCAATACTGATCTGTTTAGGTATAGTGAACAAATGATCAAAGCGGGATGATTGCTCTTACTTTTTATTGATATTATTTGATGATAGCGTCGTATGAAGATGCAAAAGATTGGTCTTAACTTTTGTAACGAGCCACTATAAAATGAAATATTTGAATAGAATCTTTGGCGTACAGTCCTAACTATTCTTTAATTTTCTATTTTCTATGTTATCCAATTTATACGTAACTCTCTAATCTTACTCAATATCGCTTTATAAAATGACCCGCTGATCCTCTTAATTTAAAGTTTACAATCGTTGAATGGACAGTCTCTATATTTTATCTTCATAATCTAAAGAATTACTGGTTAAAATATCCTTAATGACTTCAAGCACTTTGCCTTTGTTGATTTTACGACTAGCAATCATTTCCTTGTCTGGGCGTACTCCAAGAAGACTCTTTTGATATTACTAGCGAAAAGCATGCTTTTGCTTGATAATATCTCCATCCTCGCGAAACTTAATATCCGCTGATTGCTTAACCTCTTCCTCGGTAAATTTAACATATATCTTTTGATTGATTGATTAAATTAGTTCCTTAATTTCTGGATCAGCCATCACAAATTTTTAGTTTTACTCAGGCTTCACGCCTCTAGGCATCAGCTCCTTGACTACAAGGTCAGCAATTTTTACTAAAACAGGATAAAACTCAAATCGGATGGTTTAAAGAATGAGGAGAGTTTCTTATTTTGATGGAAGCTTTGTTTGCTTGCGAAAGTTCTCTAGTAATCTCCATCCTCCTAAGGCTAGTAAACTGAGAGCTCCAACTCCAATGGCTTTTGCGAAATTCATCCAAATGATTTAATAATATATGAATTAATCTTAAATTATCGAGAAGGAAGTTTTGATATCTAAAATGAAGGTATATTATGAATCATCATATTTTTGTATTTAATCCTTTATTATTGTATGCTCTTCTTTTAACATTTTTTTAATAGATATATTTTTTATTTGCTCAATGATTTGTTTCTCAATTGAATTATCAATGAGGGATAAGAAAAAATAAGACTTAAAGGAAAAATATTTAAACCCACATTAATGCATAAAATGTAAATTATCAGCTTACAAATTAGTTGTTAGATAATTTTAGTCTTTAATCTATTTGTTTCCCAAATCGTTTCTTTAGCTTGTTTGAGCCTATTTAAATTTGTTCTAATCAATCCATATACTAAGGCTGATCAAAAAAAGAAAATCATCCTTTGTATTTTTGTATATAAATCGAATTTATCTTTCCTATGGGAATGGTTAATTAAAATTGTGCTCATGGAGCTATTAAAATTTACTTTCAGAATAAATTAGAGGTTTCCATTAATTCTTTTTGTTGGGATATTAAATACTAAAAGTATATTTTACCGCCCCATCCAACGAAACAATCAAATATGATAAGTATATTTTCCACAATTCATTCAAATTAGCCTTATTTCATTAGTTATAATGATAGCGTATTTAATGGACTTTGTCTTAATTTTTGGATAGCTATTCAGGGATTTTATACTTTATACCCATTATCAAAATGATTTTTTGAAGATGTGATCATTGATGAAGTACGTGAAAGGATGAGTTTGTCCATTTTCTCTTTCTTTTAAACCTTTTGCTAGCATAAATTGATTTTCCTCATCTTGTATAAAATAATAATAATACAAAAGAATTTATACATTCTAATGATGAAAAATTGCAAAGAGTAAATGATAAATTAAGTTATTAAGCAATTTAATAGTTATAAAATCACAATCTCGAATCACATTTCATCAAATATTCCCACCAAATAAAATACAATTAAATTACAAGGTTCTATACTCGTACCCTTTTTGGGGATTATATTATAAATACAATGCTATAAGATAGATATACAGGAACTCTCAAAGAGGGATAATAAACATTTGCCAACCTTTCATTTTTATTATTTAATTAAAAACTTTAATTTTCAACAAGAATTAATTATATTATAATACTTCAATATATCAAAAACAAATGGCATTAAGCCAAACAAATCCTGAGTGGCACATCAAGCTTCAAAATTCTTAAAAATCAACCAGTCTAATTTTATTTTCTAAAAAAATCAGATCAGTTGATTTAAAATGCTTAAAAAATTATAATTGGAGTCATTTACTAGAAATAAATATGCCCTATAATCAAATTTAATCTGAAGGACTCTTAGAGATTCGATTGATGAACTGTTCTCTAAAACTAAAGAAGATTAATCTATCTTCAAATAAAATTGATAATTCTGGCTTAAAGTTATTCACTTAAATAGCTTGGCCTTAATTAATATAATTGATTATTAGTAAAATAAGTTTTATTTAGATAGTAATCCCATTAAAAGCGTTGATTGGAATGTATAAAATATACACAATCTTAAATATTTAAGTTTATCAATTTGCGAATTGCACAAATTTCCTGAAGGAATTTCTAATCTTAGAAATTTATAGAAGTTAAGTCTTAGCTGTAATATCCTCGAAACAATACCTGAATAACTTGAGAAAAATTAAAAATTATTATAATTGGATCTAGGTAGTAATAAACTGAAATAATAATGTATTCCGATTATTATTAAATTAAGAAACAGAAAATGCCGAGTTTCAGTCGATTGATTATGATAAATTATTTTAATTATATTGAATAATGCTGTTTGTACATTTAAATATTATTATTATTTATTTGTATCCCACGAAATGAGTTCCTATTTACATTGCAAGGTTTTATATTCATACCCTTTTTGGGATTATATCAAAAACACAATGTTATAAGATAGATATAAAGGAACTTTCAAAGAGGGATAAATTACACTTCTAGCCCAAGATAATTTTAATTTTTTATTGCTGTAAGTTTTATTGATCAAGAGTTAAATTATTATAAATTCCAACCATTACAAGATAAGATCAAAATGAACTTTCAAATTTGCTGCTATGATTGCTCGTCAAACTCATAACTGAGCTCTTTTGTCTGCTTACATTTCTTTTGCGGACTCCCAGTTTTTGCTATTAGTTTGTTCTTTAATTTAGCTATCTGCATCGCTGTTTTTATTGATCCCTTTCTTTTCATAGGTACGTTAGGAAATGTTATATTGTCTGCTTCAAAATTTTTACTTTTATGGTACAGCAGTTGGATCCAAAATTATTCAAAAGCTGTTTCACTAAATGGAAAAGAACCTAACAAAAAACAAAAACAATCCCTAGGGATCAGCTCATGTATAATGTGTTGCTTTCCAGTATTGTTCAGCATCGTTATGACATCATTAGTTATTCCCTTGGGCTTCGTCCCCGATCTTTTATATGGATATTTTCATGCGGTAAATTGAGATTCCAAATGTTATCAAAAAATGCAATGTTGATTCGTACAACCTGCCTGATTTACGCAAATATGGTGTTAAAGAAGCAAAGGACGAGAATTAATATTGCAACCAAACATAGATTGAACATAAAAATCTTTCCGAAATTATTGACCTAATCTGAATAAATAATCATTTATTGCCATTGAATATTTTCTTAAAAATAAAACTCCTCATGATTTTAAAATTCTTAAAATTATCCTCTGACGTTTTTACATTCCCACAAAATGAGTTCCTATTTACATTGCAAGGTTCTATACTCATACTCCTGTTTGGGGATTATATCAATAATACTATGTTATAAGATCGATATAAAGGAGCTCTCTTGAGGGATAAATGAATTGAGATAACTATAATAATTAAAAACATGACTAAAACTATTTATATCCACAAGTTAATTCGATTATAAATACTATTAGGACAATGATGATCAAGCAGACAAAAAAACTAATCCTATTTTTGCTCCTCTGCGTTTTTGTTGCATCCTATGAAAGTTATCAAAATATTACAGATGCCCAACTCGTAAAAATACGAAATATTATTGATGCTGGCTAAACTATTTATTTACCACTGGTTGCCGAAAAAGATTATATCTCGCTTGTTAATTTTCTGAGAACCACCCTTATATCTAATCTAGCAATGGATTTTGAAGTAACTGTCTTTGCCCCTGTTTATGGAAATCTGAATGTCGTATTTTCAGCTGACTCAATAAATAATGCATGGTATAAAAATTTGAAGAAGAAGGACAGCAATTATTCATACATCTTATGGCCAAGGGGAGGTTACTCTACAAGTAACCAAATTAGTAAATTTAATGATGACCCAAAAAAAATTGAATTCAGTTCAACAACAAATCCAGCCACTATAAATAAGATGTTTGCACTTATTGATACGGCTATTGCGACAAAAGGAGAAAATATGACTTAAAATGTTAATTATATTCGATAAAAGATGGGAACCAATTGGGAAGTAATGATTACGAATATATCAAATATTTACGCTTATGTGGGATATATAAAATATTCTCCTGCTGGAGCGTATGCAAGCATCGGTAATTTTGGGTACTTTAACTGGCAGTACATCTTCAGGGAAACGGCGTGATTTGTATGTCTTAGATTAGATTCCATTTATTTATTCACACTATCAATTATATTTTCATTTTGTATTTGATATGTATTGATATTATTATAGTACCACCAAATGAGTTCCTATTTATATTGCAATGCCGCATAATAGCAATTTTCGAGGGATTATATCAAAACTTCAATGCTATAAGATAGATACAAATACTATGAGTTCATTATTTTATATTTTGTTTAACTTAGGTTTAATTTGATTAATATTTGGCGAGACTTGAAGGAAGGCATGTCATCAAATAATTTAGATGAAAAAGTATTGTTGCAATACATCTGTGGAACCCTTAGTAATTGGGGAATAAATTATATAAGCAAATAAACTCTCAAAAAAGCCAAAGAGAATGATTCACAATCCATTAAACCTCTTATCCGGCTCCTTTTCGATTTAATCATTTTGCATAACTTTAACTATCAGTATACCTGTGACGAGCTATAGATAAATTTCTAATAAGAATAGGAAGAAGCAATTCAAATAATTTTGGCACATCTCTATTAAATTTAAAGTCCATTTCTATTAGAGATTTAATCAAATTAGTAGGGATAAACAAAAATAGGAATGGATTTGACATCAAGTAGATATCTACTTCTTGCTTGCGGATGGATGATGGCAATTAGTAATTTTTTTAATCAAACCATCGATGTAATTAAAAAGAAGTATAATCAAATCTATGCTGCAAAACCTTTGAATTTAGCTCTCTACTAGAAGAAGTTTATGAACGCAACTAAATTAATTAATTTCCATGAATAGTCTCCCAAAATAGAAAGAGTAGCTTATCTAGCTAAAATATTTAAATCGCGAAAATATACGGTTTAATGTTTAATGCAAAAGCGTAACAAAATTCTCAGCAAAGTAAGGAGTGAGCTCAAAGCAAGAAATAGCAAAATAAGCATATAGGATATATTAGGAACTAATACACCTTAATAGCTAGAACAACAATAAAATTAATTGAGGGATAAGATTATTTTTTAAAGAGATAACATCAGTTATCGTAAATATTGGTGGATATGGCTGGATGTAAGCGCTTTTTTATTTGTAGATAAAAATTATACCTTTGGAGTATAAATAACTGGCTCAAAGCTTCGAGCAGTTCTAAAAATTAGAATATTCTTCAGATAAAGTAAAGACTCATGTATAAATTGACCTCAATTATTTGCAAAAGTCATTCGTTCTTAACATAGATACTTTTAAACTTGCAGCAAATACCAAACTCAGATGGAGTCCATAACTGCCAAAATATAGAATATGAATTTGAAAAGTAAAAAGAAGTTCAAATAAATCGACCAGGATATTCTGTATTAAATTAGAAAAATTCAATAATGTAATGCTGATAAATAATATTGCTTTCCTTCGTTTATCGGGATGCAATTAAAGAAATATATGAATATTGAATCAAAAGTAGTTGTTCCTAACGTAAAATCTACAAAAAAAGGAAAAGACAAGCTCCAAATTAAACTATGCGAGCAAATTAAAAGTTTTATTCAACAAATCGAAGATATCGCTATCATATGAAATGATATGTGCCAAGTATTCATATCATAAACTTAAAAATATTTTGAAGAAGACTATTTTTATCACATCATCATATATTAAATCAATCATATGTTTTTATCTCCCTCATCTCATTATAGTATGAATATCGGTATTATTAAATTAGGGTATTTGATGCTGAGCTCTTATTAATACATTTTGCAGTAGTTTTCCGTAAAATTCATTTTTTCCTTTATAATCATCAAAGTTATGCTTGATCTTTAGTCAGCCAAAGAATAGTTGCATCATATGCCTATATATCAGGTCGTGTTTAATGAAACCTAAAAATATGGAGAAATTAAAATGAATAAGATGATGATCTGTCCAAAGAGAGTGTATCACATCAAAAAATACATCTATCACTACGTAGGCTAAGAAGCCATATTTGTGGATTTAATAGCGGATGCCGAAGACAGAGTTGCTTAGTTAAAGATATGGGGCGGTTGTTGGGAAGGTGCAATGGTGAGCATCGCTATTCTCTCCAAAAGGCATGCCCTTCATAAGTCAGATATAGTCAATATTTTGTCGTTTTATCCATCCTTGGATGACATTCTCGAGATCTATGAGGAACCTCAATCAATCTCTCCGAAACTTTGATGTACATGCATTATGTATTGGTTAGCTGTAATTAATAATTATCTGACTTCAATAAGATTATCTATCATCCATTGTTTAGAAAGGATAGTTGAACGAGCCAATTGTCAAGACGCTAGTTTTTTCTAATGTTGTAGTTCAACTGTTTCGATATGAGCCTCTTCGAATCGGAGTTTGGGGAATTATTTGACTGTTGCAATTATTGAAGGTTTGTAGAGACTATTTGGCTATATTTTTTCTGAGCTATTCTGCTCCTTGGACCAAATTTGTCAAATTAGATGCTGGATTAACACCTTTGTATCTTCTAAAATAAGAATATAAATAATGTAATATAGTTTATAATTTAATGTGTTTATCTAAATTTCTGCTTTAAATGTACAAATATAGATTCTGAAGTAAATATAACTCAAGTACTAATGAATTTATACTAATATCTAATGGAAAGATTCAATTTGTTGAAGTCATACTACTTTTGAATGGCTCTTATACACTTTTTATCCTTCGTGGACCCATAGGCCTTGTTTTTTTATTTAATGACTCAGTTCTAGTTATCCTTATTATATTAAGAATATCATCAGGAACTTCATCATTCTCATCACTCTCGTTAACATCGTTTAATTTTTTGTTTGACTGCATTGGTGTAATGCAAGGACTAGGGCCAATGCAAAATTCGTGATCTTATCCCTCCTTGATAAAGTTATTATTTGATCGAATACATCTATTTTACACAATATTTACTCTTAAATAACTTGGGGTTGAGGTTAATTCTATTTTTGTAAGTTCATCTTTCTCCTTCTGATAACCACCATAGTTACCACCACGATTGCAATTACTAAATATAAAGATCCGTACTAAGTACCCCCGCACCGATCGATATTCCCAATATGAGGGGCATTTTTGAGGCAGAGGTGGAGGGATCAGTCTGAGGAGAAATGGAAGAAGACGGTGGCGATACAGTATTCTGACTCTGACTCGTATTCTGAGTGATTGTAATGGTCGCAGATATTACATGAGCCCCGTCTATTCCTTGGGCAGTTAACTGCTGATAAATTGAATCTTTTGCCGCATTGGCATCTGTTAACATGTTTGCATCAATTTGTATGTTCATCACAATCGATCCAACGGCGAGTGATGCCAATCGAAAGGCACTTTTGCACGAGGAATTG
>Ga0302268_1000746_pt1 | contig 20182 bp, 31 predicted proteins | sample III_Bog_E2_1_FD_194554 | JGI IMG/M metagenome (GOLD analysis project Ga0302268, IMG submission 194554) | Peat permafrost microbial communities from Stordalen Mire near Abisko, Sweden - III_Bog_E2_1 | ecosystem: Environmental > Terrestrial > Soil > Wetlands > Peat | place: Sweden: Abisko... | reverse complement strand
AAGCCCCATGAACGCGTTATCAGGCTACAAAGTCCAGGTGATTATGTTACGGCGTCTCACGAGATTGGTCATGACCTAGAGCGCAACCTATTCCCTAACGGCGACTATTCATCTATCGAGAAGTTCCGAGGCGAGCTAGAACCTATCGCTACCCAACCTTTGCCAGGTCAAGACACAATTAGTGAAGGCTTTGCTGAGTTTGTAGCGGCATATACTACCGATCCGAGAGAAGCACGCAGAGTAGCTCCTAAGTTCTTTGATCATTTTGAAGAGACTTTGAAAGCAAAAAACCCTCATGCACTAGAGATCCTACGTCGAGTGCAAGAGGACGCCCAATCAGTTGCTAACCAGAGTCCGCTTGATTATGTTGAGTCTAGGAATGGCTATAGCGATTCCAATTCCAAATGGGCTCAATTAAAGCGATATTCTGGAAAACTTTACGAGTCATTCAAAGATGATCCTCGTAAGTTTCTTCAGTCTAAATGGTCAGGTTTTTACGCTAACTGGGTAGATAGAGCCGCTCCTATCTATGGTTTTAGCCCAGAAGCTTATCGAGAGCTTCGCAACCATGCAGGCGTTGACGCTAAGGTGATGTCGTTTATCCATGGGCAAGGCGTTACAGACTTCAAGGAGACTAAAAAAACTTCCGAATCACTTCAAAAGATCCTCGAACCGATCGGCAAAGACTTTAAGAAGTTCGATGCCTATCTAGTAGCTATGCGAACTCTTGATCTTGCAAAAAGAGATATCATTACAGGTGTTACTCCTGAGCAAGCTAAAGCAGCCGTCATTCAAGGCGATAGCACATATCCTCAATTTAAGAAGGTAGCCGAGCAACTTCAACACTATCAAGACGCCGTTCTTCAGTATTACCGTGATAGTGGAATGCTTTCTCAAGAATCCTATGCTGCTATTAAGGATAAGAACCCGTTCTATGTTCCCTTGAATAGAGTCTTTGAAAACACCGTCGATATGTTTTCTCCAGGTTCAGTCCGTCAGCTAACCCATAAGATTCTAGGTAGCGAACGTAAGATCATGAGTCCGCTCGAAAATATCTCTAAGAACACTGCTATGATGACGCGCATGGCTAGTCGCAACGATGTGCTTAAGACGTTTATTGCTGATACGGCACATAAGCCAGGAATCGGTTCCATATTAGAGTTTAATGGTATCCAAGAAGCTAAAAGAGAGAACCTGATTAGTCTAGCAGCTGAACGCAGTGGATTAGATCCGGCTCTCTTTGAAACCGTTTCTCCTGAAATTCTTCAAGCCATGGCCGATCATTCTCGATGGACTAAAGATGGTAACGATATCAAAGTCTTTATCGATGGCAAGGCGCATCTCTATAACGTTGATCCATTGATCTATCAAGGTTTAGGAATGCTAGGACGATCAGAAGTGCCTATGGCCGTTCAGATGATGTCTATTCCTACTCAATCCTTGCGCTCGCTTACTACTCACTCACCAGATTTTGTTGTTAAGACATTCCTAAAAGACGTCGTTGAAGCCACAATTAAGACTCAGCACGGCATTACCATGGGGGATATCACCCGTGGAGTAGCTAGCGCTCTTAAGCAAGACGATCTTTATTGGAAATGGATGAATGCCAAGGGTGGTTACGTCTCCCCTGCAAGCTTAAGCCGCAAATCCATGCTTGAAAAATCGTTGAGACTGGAAAAGTCCGGTATCTACGAAAACTATAAAGAATACGCTCAAGCTTTAGAAAGTGGGGCAAGGATCGCCGAGTTTAAGGCTGGTGTCGCAAAGTATGGAGACACTAAAGAAGGCCGAGCTAAGGCCGCTTATGAGTCTAGGGAGATCACACTAGACTTTGCTAAGCAAGGCGTGAAGATGCAAAACATCAACCGATTGGTAGCCTTTTCAGCAGCACACATCAACGGTGTCGATAGTTTCGTAAGATCGTTCAAGCCGCGTTATCTTGAAAACGGCCACGTGGATATGAAGCCTTACTACCGTATGGCTCTTTGGGTAGGCATGCCTTCCGCTGTATTAGCTGCCATGAATAGTGGTGAGCAATGGTACGAGCAGCAGCCGGCTTACATCCGCGATTTATTCTGGCTAACAAAGGTAGGCGATAAGGTCATCCGTATTCCCAAGCCTCATGGTTATGGACAGTTGTTAGGTAACTCCATCGAGAAATTCGTTTCCTATACGAACGGTCATAATCCAAACGCTATCAAAGAGTGGAAAGATCAACTCGTTGATCAATTTAACGTCACCATAACACCTAACGCTTTAGCGCCTTTCATAGAGTCTCACTTCAATAAGACTCTATTTACTGGAAGAACGATCGTTCCTGAGTATCGTAAGGAAATGAAGAAGTACCTTCAGTATTCGCCTTACACCACTGAGCTCAGCAAGAAGACAGCAAGAGTGATTGCAGACATTTTTGGTGATTCTTTTAGCCCTGCCCTTGCTGAGAACTATATTCGCGCTTGGACGGGTACTGCAGGATATAACGTCCTTCAGACGATCGATAAGGCTTTCATCAAGTCAGGAGCAGTTAAAGCCCCTGCTATTCCAGCATGGAAGGACGCAACAGAATGGCCTCTATTTAGATCATTCTTTGCTAAATACCCTATGCTCAACTCTCGCGACCTTGAACAATTCTGGACTAAGCATCGCCAACAGATAGCCCTTGAATCAAGCATTCGCTCACTCATGAAAGAAGGCGACATAGAGCAAGCTAAGAAGCTCATGAACGAAGGAACTGGCAAGAATCTTAAGCCCGCACACCTAGCCATGAGACGAATGCTGCAATCAGTGAATGCTATTCAAAACTCAGATCAATATGAAGCCGACGAGAAGCGCTATCTGATCGATCAAATCTACTTACAAATGATGGCTATCGCACAAAAAAATATCTAAAAATGATCCGTTGGAGCATTTAAAAGGTAGTTCATAGAGCGATATCCAAGATTTGATTTACGTAGGTTCAGCATGACTTCATATTCAATCCAAGCAGTAAGGCCACCCTTGCTAACACTAGCTGCAGCGTCTATCACGACCTCGTACTTGTTAGTAGGAACCCTGATCAAGCCTGCGCGGAAAATTAAGTTCAAAAACAACACTAACGGCGACCTCTTACTTACCTACACGCTAGGTGAAGATATGATCTCGCTATCAGCTGGTGAGAAAGACGGAGACGACCTAACAGGTAACGCTCCTTCAAACGCCGATATTTTTGACGAAGTACAAGGCCGTTCCTACTACGTTAAATGGAAGGGATCAGCTCCAGGATCACCAACAGGTGACATTACCATCGAATACATTAGCGCTTCATACGGAGCATAGAGAAAAAACATGTCTAATAACGGAAACTTTGCTCCTTTAGTAGCTTCAAGAGATGGCAGCTTTGTCACCTTTTTAACCCCCTGTATCGCGGTTCCCTACAATCCGACCTCGAACGATTCTAACGTCCAGCTTTTTCAATCATGGCAAAACACTGTAACAAAGAGTTTCTTTGTTTATTCAGGTGCTGGCGCATGGGTACAAGTAACCAGCGGAACGGGCGGAGATATCACTTCCCTCACAGGTGACACAGGCGGAGCGCTTTCTCCCGTCGCAGGCAACATTAATATCGTTGGCGGCTCAGGCGTAGTTGTAGCTGGATCAGGCAACACGCTCACTATTGACGTGTTTGGCACTAACGAAGGTACTGTAACTACTGTAGGCGCTACTACTGGAAACGTTATCACTTATGATCTAGGCGCTGCAGGTGTCTACTCGCTTGATATCTTTATCGAAGGCTATGACGCAGCAACCCCTGCTGGTGTGGCTTATGCGATCACTGGTGGTGTTAGGACTACAGGTTCTGCTGGAGTGCTTATCGGTGCTCCTATGATCGACGCATTTGAAGAAGCTGCTCTATCAGCCGCAGATGTGGCTCTAGCCATTAGCGGAAACAGCCTTCAGATTGCAGTTACTGGTGTAGCTGGCAAAACCATCGTGTGGAAAGCACGTCTTGAATTTATTCGCTCATAGTACAGGTAACTTATGTCAGTCCACGGTTTCTCTAATTCCACGCTCTATGCAACTAACGTCGATTTTCGCGGCGTAACTCCAGTCGTCGATCAGATGACAGCAGATGGCCAACTTCTTATTGGTTCAAGCGTTGCTCCATTTATTCGATCTGGTTTGCTTACAAGTGTAGGGTCTACGGTTGATATTACCGTGGGTCATGGCACGATCAACCTAGAGACTATCGGCGGCGTTACAACAATCGTTGGCGATTCTGGCCAAAGCGTTACAGGTGCAGTTACCCTTTATGCTGATCAAGCGGCTCTAAATTGCGGCTCAAGCGTAACCTTCACGACAGACGGTGCTCAGACAGCTACTTTCAATGTAACTGACTCAAGCAATAACACCCTTCTGGGCATCAATACAGGCAATCTTTCTCTTACTGGGTCTACGAACACTGGGCTGGGAGCGGGGGTTTTAACCGCACTCACGAACGGGATATCCAATTGCAGTTTCGGTCAAGGATCTTCAACCTCCATAACATCAGGGACTTATAATAGTTGTTTTGGAACCCTAGGTTTGAGCAGTCTTTCAGGTTCCTCATACTGTTCAGCTTTTGGAGCACAAGCCCTAGCCAATTTGTCCTCGGGAAACTATACGACTGGCCTTGGATACAATGCTGGGATCTATCTAAACGGTGCGGAATCAAGCTCAATTTGTATCAACAGCTACGGTGATACAGGGGTTAGTAATCGCCTTAAAATTGGGCAGGCTACAGGGACTGGCACTGGAGAATTATCGACATCCTTTATTTCTGGCATCAATGGCAATACAGCCTTAACTACCCCTCTCATGGTGGTTATCAATAGTTCTGATCAGCTTGGAACAATGCCACTTCCAACTAGTGGAGTTACATCACTAGTGGGTGATTCTGGAACGACTGTAGATGGTGCAGTAACCCTTACCACAGGCAACTCTACACGAAACTGCGGTAGTACAGTTAAATTTGTCTCAGGGACTACGACAGTTACTCTAGATGTGATGGACTCAAGTAATAACTTGTTTTTGGGTACCAACGCTGGAAATGCTGCCGATACAGGCCAAGACAATACTGCGGTAGGCTGGGGGGCGATGAGCTCAAATTCATCCTCAGCATATTGCGTAGCCATTGGATATGGTGCTCTGGGTACATCCTCAGCGTCCTTGAACCACGTAGCGGTAGGCCTAGGGGCACTTGGTGCTGCACAAGGTTCTTCAGACTGCACAGCTCTAGGATTTGGCGCCTTAAATCAATCTGCGCACGGCATCCAAAACACTGCGGTAGGCAGCAATTGTTTGAATGTTCTTAACAATTCTTTCAATGCTAATGGCAACGTGGGTATGGGGTATCAATGTTTTTCTTCAATGACAGGTGGCTCTCGCAACGTAGGGGCAGGTACTACCACAGGTAGTGCTTATACAAGTACTGAGAGTGACAACATCCTCATCAATAGTGCTGGGGTGGTCTCAGAGTCTAACACCCTAAGAATTGGCCATGCCACAGGCACAGGCAACTATCAATTAAACAAAGCCTATATCCAAGGTATTGCAGGAGCTACCCTCTCAGCAGGTTCTCCTACTCCTTACCTAACCCTTACAGATACATCAGATGGTCAAATTGTTTGTCCTACGCCAGTTCAAGCTAGTGCAGCGTCTACTACCTATGGTTCCCTATCTGTAGGTACAGCCCTCCAGAACACTGCCAACTACCCTATCCTTGTGCATGTGCAGATGGTTATCTCTGCTGCGATTACAGGTGTGGTTAGTGTGGGTGTAGGTTCTACTAACAGCCCAACAGCTAGAGCTATCACTCCAACTCTTTCAGGTGCTTCAAGTCAATACTTTAGCTTTGTAGTCCCTGCTAAGTTTTATGCACAGATAACAACTTCTGGAACAGTAACAGTCACTTCTACAACTACATTTGCATCACAAATAGGCTAACCTATGTCAGTCCACGGTTTTTCCAACTCTACGCTTTATGCTACCAACGTGGATTTCCGCGGTGTTACACCCGTTGTCGATCAAATGACGGCCGATGGCCAGCTTCTAATCGGGTCGGCAACGGCCCCTTTTATTAGGTCTGGGTTCCTTACAAGCGTTAACAATACTATTTTGTTTAATCTTGGTAACGGGACGATCGACCTAGCTGCTAGTGGTGGCACTATCATCAATGGTGACACAGGGGTTCCAGTCTATGGCCCTAACATCTATGTCTATGCGGATCATGGCGACAACTACTGTGGTAGCACAGTCCTCTTTGAGGGTATATCAGGCAATACAGATCTTCAGCTTCAGCTTTCTGATACCAATGGAAACACCTGCCTAGGCCAACAAAGTGGCAATGCTAGTAATCTCCTTACAGGGATACAAAACACCCTTGTGGGCACACAATGTGGATACTCACTGGTGGGTGGTTCTGGCACAGTAGCAGTTGGAAATCAAGCTCTACGCTCAAGTGTCAATGATAGTTATTCAACAGCAATTGGCACCTCAGCTTTATATAGTCTTAATGGCTCTATAGGCTTAACAGCTTGTGGTTACACTGCGCTAAGTGGAACTGTAAGCGATACAGGCTGCTCAGCTTTTGGGTATCAATCACTCGCTCAGCTCAATGGTGGGGGTAGCGCTAATAACTGCTCAGCATTTGGTTACAACAGCTTATTTGCTTCTTTTACAGACAGCGACAATAGTTGTTTTGGTTTTAACACGCTCACAAATACCCAAGGGGGCAGTTTCAATTGTGCTTTTGGTTCACAGAGTATGCAAGGCACCTCGCCAAGCCATGCCACACGAAATTCTGCATATGGATACCAAAGCCTTTTTACATCAGGTACTAACTGTAATTCAAACGTAGCTGTAGGGGCACAAAGCCTTTATAGCACAGCTGGCGATAGCTATTGTGTAGCAATTGGTGACGGAGCTTTACAGAATCTTAATGGTGTTAGTGGTATAACTGCTGTAGGATGTCAAGCTCTCTTTAGTAGTGTTCAGGACGCCCAGAATACTGCTCTAGGCTTTCAAGCTATGTACTCAACTAACTCTGGGGGTATGGGAGGCAATGCTAACGTAGCGACAGGCTATCAGGTGATGTATTCCAATATCTCTGGGTCACAGTGCTTAGCTTCAGGTTTTCAGGCTCTGTTTAGTGCGACTACACCTAACTCTACAGTGGCAGAAGGCTACCAAGCCATGTATCAAAGCTTGACCTCTGTAGGCTGCACAGCAACAGGATTTCAAGCTCTCTATAGCTCACAAAATGACCAATACCATTGTGCTTATGGTGACAGCGCTCTCTACTCAATAAATGGCTCTAACAACTGCTCAGCTTTTGGTACTGATTGCTTTGGCTCGCTAGTTACAGGGCAGAACTCATCAGGGCTGGGAGCATTTGTTTTTTCAAATATAACTACAGGGGAGGGCAACCTAGGGCTTGGCTATAGTGCTGGCTCAAGCTGCACTTCCAGCGACTCTTTCAACGTCTGCATAGCCTCCAATGGTCTTTCAGGGGACAATGGGGTTATCAGAATTGGTGACATTACAGGTTCTCCAGCTCAGAACCAGTTTCAAGCTGCATATTTCTGTGGTATTAATCAATTCACTCAAGACCCTCTATTAGCAGGGCCTCAAGTTGTTACGATCAGCACATCCAACCAACTTGGAGTGACTAGCCTTCTATCTGGCGCTATCCAGACAATCGTTGGCGATTCTGGAAGTATAACAGGTAACACAGTTCAAATTTTCGCTAATCAAGCCATTCTAAATGCAGGTAGCACAGTTTCTTTTAGCAATAGTGGCACAACTAGCACGCTAAATTTAAGCGATAACAACCAAAACACCATCATAGGAAATGGCTCTGGAGTGGTTGCCCCTTTATTTGGGAGTGGTAACACTATTCTTGGAAGTGGAAGTTTTAATAATGCTGCCTCAGCTCATCAAAACGTAGGAGTTGGTGCACAGGTACTTGTAAATTGTGTTTCGGATGGTGGACTAGTCGCCATTGGTTATCAGTCAATGTATGCAGCTAATGGTGTAGGTCAATCAACAGCTACAGGTTTTTTAAGTCTGCAACAATCTGTTTCTGATAGTGGCAATTCAGCTTTTGGGTACCAATCTTTAACCTTTCTTAATGGAGCTGGAAGCGCAATTAATAACAGTGCTTTTGGTGTTAATAGTCTTCCCAACCTAGTAACAGGTTCTTTTTGCGTAGGTATAGGAGCCAACAGTGGTGAAGGGTACACATCTAGCGAATCTAGCAATATTTGTATCAACAGCTATGGTGTGGTTGGTGAGTCCAATGTTGGAAGGATAGGGGCAGGAACAGGAACTGCCAACCAACAATTAGCAGAGTTCTTCCTAAGTGGGGTGAATGGCAACACTCTAGGTGGCACTCCTCTAATGGTGGTCATAGATAGCTCTACAGACCAACTAGGTGTTCAGGCTATTCCTACGACTAGCGTTCAAGCGTTGACCCCTGTAACTCATGGAGCTTCTCCTTACACTGTCCTCACAACAGATCAATTTCTATCGTGTGCGACTAGCGGTGGTGTGATTACTCTCCTCCTCCCTAACGCTCCAGTGACTGGTCAAGTTTGGACTGTCAAAGATGCCTCTGGTGCAGCAGCTACTAGCAACATCACTGTAACCACAGTGGGTGGAGCGGTGACTATCGATGGGGTAACTTCCTATGTGCTCAACGTCAACTATCAATCAATCAGCGTTATCTTTGATGGCGCCTCATACTCGGTATTTTAGGTGTTCTAATGGCATATGATGGCCCTCTTCCTCTAGTAGAAAAAGCTGGTGGAACTAATCAAGCTACCTACACAACAGGCGACACACTCTACGCTAGTGCAGCTAACACTTTGTCTAAGCTTGCCATAGGTACTGCTGGGCAAGTGATGACTGTTGCAGGAGGTGTGCCTTCTTGGGCTGCTTCTGGTGGTGGTGGAGGGGTTGTGGGATTTGCTTCGACTGTTTCGACGACTGCGACTAGCACGGCAACTCTTGTTGATACATTTACAACGCCAACAACCACCAATAGTGTGTTTGTGATTAGTATTACTTACACACCAACCTCATCTACTAGTAATTTAGTTTTTGATTTTTGTTGTCCTTATAATGGCCCTATGGGAGTTTTCTTGTTTCAAGGAACAACTCTCCTTAATTCATATCCAATGGCTCCAGCAAATGGTACTGCGATATTTAATTTTGTTAAAACCTCTGGAACCACTTCATCAACAACCTATTCTGTTTACTATGCTTCTAACATTGCATTAAGCAACGCTTCTTTATTGGGTTCATATAATGGAACTGAATCAATGACCTTCTCTGTGACAGAGATCGCCTAGCCCCTAAATCACCCTTTTGCTACTATCCCCTTAACCCCACAGGTACCCATGCCAGAAGCCCTTAAGCAAGCACTCCTCAAAGTCCTACACTCAGCATTGCGCTCAGAAGGTCTTACTATCCTACAAGATGCCCAAATTGTGATTGGTCACCTACTAACTCCTGCTCAAGCAGCTCCATTAGCTCCAGCAGTTGCAGCAGCACAAGCAGCAACTCCAGTGGTTGCTCCAGTGGTTGCTCCAGTAACTCCAGTGGTTGCTTCAGTAACTCCAGTGGTTGCAGAAGCAGCTCCAGTGGTTGCTCCAGCAGCATTTTCAGAAGCTGTAATGGACTAAAAAAGCACTTTGCATAGTAGCAGAGTAATACTAGGGGGAGCAATCCCCCCTAACCTAGAGGCCACATGAGCATTACCCTAATCATTGTTGTAGCAGCATCCCTAATCGTTGGCTATGTCAGCTCAAGGTTCCTGCCTCCCAATAGTCCCATCGAGCAGCTAGCTGAAGAAGAGATCAAGGCAGAGACAGGTGTGAGTGTAGACTTTAGCGCAGACAAGACTCAGAAGTAACAGCTATTTCCTCAACAAGTCCTTAGCGATCCCAACGATGATGCCTATTGCCGCCGCAGTTGCTATGGTGAACAGGATTGTTTGCGCGACGATCATTTGTACAAAAACTCAGAGGTGAGCAAATCGTAGTTAGGGAGCCCAAGAGCTCTCCATTCCGCAAACTTTTCGGACTTGCTGAGTATGTTATCTATTACGAGAGTGTCTTCGACTCTAGTGCAAATATGTATCGCTTCAAGAGGGGCAGCATTGATAAAGAAAGGATTGTTGCTACAAGCGACTACCTCAAAGTCAAACAATGAGAAGTAATCCTTAGCTCTAAGTTCCTGAGCTTCTTGATCATCAACACAAAGCTCATTTAGAAAACAAATTGAATATTCATCACCTAACCATTTTAAGTGATCGACATATTCACGCTTGCGACTAGAGTCTTTACCTATGTAAAGAGCTTTTTGCATCTTAGGGGGTTCAATTACTTTCATTCCACAACCTCAGCGGCCTTCAGCAGCTCTTCCTCATTGTAGAGACCCTTCTTAACGTCATCACAAACGCTATTGTGACCAGCTAATGCTTCTTTAAGCGATCTATACTTGAGTTTCCATTTTGAGAGATCGTGGGTATGTCCCTGCACGAATACGCGTGTGCCGAAGACCTTTGCCTCGCCGCCCATATCGTAGCCAACCCAGATCGTTACAACCTCAAAGTCTTGGCGCTTGCTAGACGACACGCAGGTTTTAGCTACGTTCGCATACTCAGGGAGGCCAAGCAGGAGCTCCCATTGCTTTTGATTAAGCTTCTTAAGCTCTTTGTCTAGGTACATGCGGCGTCTTTTTGGGCTTTGAGCTTCACAAACAGACCTTTCATGCTCACGAGATTGTTGTCGAAGTCTTCTTCGCTCAGGTTGCTATTGACCATGGTGCTGATAGATACGCCTAGCATAGCGCGGATAGCTGCTTCAATATTCATATGACCTTCGTTGATAAACTTGCAGAACGCTAGCTCGGCCTCTTGCACGTCCTTCTCAGTAGGACGAACTATCTCGATAGGGTAGCTCGTCTCTAGGACAACAGGCTCGTTGATATCGATGACTTTTTCGATCGGTTCTTTTTTAGACTTTTTCATAGGGATCTCGTATGGGGGTAAGGGGTTCCTCATCGCCGTCCAGCATTTTCTCTAATCGATTGATTCTTTTCGATTGCAAGTAGACCACATATAGCAAAAACAGCAAAGTGGCCATCAGAGCGCCAATGGTTGTATGGCAAATAGCGCTGTCAGTCATCTTTAGGCGCCCATTTTTCTATAAACGTATTCATGTTTTGATCAAAGATTATATTAGATTGCTTGTACATAGGACTTTCATTTCCATAGACTCGATAATCAGACACAACGCGAGCCATGTCGTCCAATACCATCTTTAACTCACTTTTAAACTCTTCTCTAGGTGTCATAATTGCGGCCCATATTGCGTGGAAAAAGTATCGAGATAAACTCTAAATCGTCCGCCATACTCAATTAGCGTCTCTTCTAACGTAGGATCAACGTCTGCAACAAGGCATCTCTTTATATATTTCTCATGAGCCTCAAGCAGTTTAGCCATTTCTCCAAGATACTCCATGTGGAGATAGCGCTTTCGATCGCGTTCAATTGTGTATTCGTTTGGTTCTTCTTTCATTCTTTGAGGCTCCAGCAGCAATAGATTAGGGTTGCGACGGTGACGACCGCGGCGATTAGGAGGGTGAGCATGGGGCTACTCCTTAGGAATTTCATCTATTAGATTGTTATAAATAGTTTTTGCTACAATTTTTAAAAACTTTTTATCCCCTCTCACGCATAAGATTCGAAACGACCCAACAAGAAGTCGGTGGTAAGCGTTAAAACAAGGTATAGTGTCTTGATCTTTTGTTAATGTTCTTACGTCATTGACGATTTGATTCTCTAAAATATCATAGCCATCCATCTAGCTCACTCTCACATTCGTAGTAACGATAGGATCCTTCCTGTATTGGTCAACCTCATGCGAGCTAATACACTTATCCACACAAAGTTGCTTGTAGTCTACAGGCCCACTTCTGATCGTTTGATAGTATTTTAATCCGCATCCTACAAGCCTAACTCTTCCGTTAGCGATCTTTTCCATTCCAGCTTTAGCCGCTTCTATCTGGTTTTCAGCTTGGCGTTTCTGTTCTAGAGCTTCTTTGTATATCTGAGCTGCAAAAGCCCAGTCCTCAGACTCTTCAACTGCCCAGTCAGCATCGCTAATATCAGGTTCGCGAAACTCGTCAATCATTTCATGGAACTTTGCGCAGGCTTGAAGGACACGTTTAAGTTCTTCGGGTGGAAAAGGCTCAATGCGATGAATGATTCCGTCTATTCCGTCGAAAGCAACAAGCAAACCGTATTTAGCTCCCGTTACAAAAATCTGCCATTTGATTTGAATTGCATAATGCTCAGGTATCTCACCGCTTAAAATCTTGGCATGATTAGCAGCTCCAAGAACTTTGATTTCTACGACGGCTTCAACTAAATAAATCCAAGGCCCTTCAACGGGGGTATCAAAAACCCGCATCCCAATGCAACCGTCTAAGCTGGCAGCGTAAAGGGGATTTAAATAGTGTTCTACGCAGATAGGCTTATCAATCTCACAGCCTAGCTTTTGTTCAGCCCATAGGCGCGCGGGTGTCTCGAGAGCCTTGCCCCTATCCAAAGCAGGCTGAAACATCTCACGCTTCTCCCCAAGCACCATCTCTCGCCATAGCTGATTAGCGGTGCAGTAAGGAGACTTACCCATGATAACGGCTGGCATAGTAGCTGTAGTGCGACCGTGTTTCTTGCGCCATGCTAGCCACTCATCGGAGCCTTGCTGACAATCAAATAGCCTAAACATTTTCGCCGTCCTGAGCTGCTCGGAAAGCTTCTGCTTTATCTGCGAGCTCTTTCTCAAAGCGTCGTTTGACTACTTGGTATTGATTACGCTTTAACTGATTCCATCCAGTTACTTTGTAATGATTCTGAAAGTTTTTGGAGACTTCAGGAAATTTAACGCTGATAGCATATAGATCATCAAGTTCTTGCTGGGATATTTCATCAATTGGAGAAACGTCTATTGCCCCTTTCGAATCTTTGTCAAACTCACCGTCGACATAAAGTTTGCCCATCTCGTTAGGAAAGCCCTTTCGTAAACAAGCCATTTCTGTACATTTAGAGATCATGACGTGACCCTTAGTGGCCCAGAGACCTGATACTTTGCTCTCACCCGTTTTCTTATCTGTAAACGTTTGAACGTACTCATCAAAAAAGCATGTATGCTCTATCTCGTGCCAAGTTCCGTCGCTCGTAAGTTTTTTTACATACGCGGTACAAGTTAGGATTAATCCATCAGGTTTGTAAGTAAACGTTGCGCTTCGACCAGGCGCATACTTACCAGTTCGATCAGCAATGAGCCTTGCGCCGTCGATCGACACTTGAGGCGTGTAAGCGTTCCGTCCAAGCTTTGAATCCCATCTTGGGATCATCCAAATCTGCTTAGCTATAGGATCTAATCCCGTATGTCTAGCAATGTTCAAAAAGACGGCTATTTCATCAGGGCTTGCTTCTTTACAGAGAATTTCTCTAATAAGCTTCTCTTGCTCAGGACTCATTCCGCCAAGTACGGGCGCAGGTGAATTAGTGTGGACGGTAAGGCTCATATAGGCTCCCAAAGCAATAGTTATCATTGCTGTATTTTACGTATTGGTTTACAGTATATCTTAAGTAACAAATACAAACAAGTGATACGTATGATCAATGAAGATTACAATTCGTTTCAGCTGAAAATCACAGTGAGCGTCCTCAACAAATTCCGCAAATGCCGTGAAATTTTACAGCAGGAAGCAAAGCAAGGCATGAAAGTCATGAATGCTTACGTTTTTGAGCAAGCGCTAGACGCTTTTTTATCTGGAAAGAAGACGAAATAAAAAAGGCCGCTTTAATCCAGCGACCTAAAAACACAACCTGAGAAAACACAATTGAGGTGCCCGAACAGTGAAGCTCGGAGGTTTTGAGTAAGTATAGACATACGTAGAATTATACTGCAAGTGCCTAAAGTGTCAGGACTAGTGTAAAACGATTAATCAGGAGATGTGGTAATGGACTTAAGGCAGCAATTGGCAGACGCCTACGCAGATTTAGCGGCGACTCTTCAGCGAGTGAAAGCTTTAGAGGAAAGAGAGCAGCAACTTATTGAGATGAACGATCAACTGAAAGTTAGAATACACAGCTTCTTGAACGTCATGCTTAGTAAAAACGATTAAGATTTACAGAACTCACATATGTTACATATGTCACAAGGACCCCTACAAGGGCTCTTTTTTGCTTTCTACACTATTCAAGAAACAGGCGACTGGATTAAGGTAAAAAGAAGCCCTTCTCAGGAACTAAGTGAGAAGGGCTAGGTGGCTCGAAAGCTAAGACAAAATGAACTTAACAGGTTCCGCCATATTTTTAAAGAAAATAGGCCAAAATCTTAGCTCGAGCCACTGATTATTTTCAATACTCAGCAATAAGACTCCGCTATGAGCAGCACTCAGCCAACATATCAATTCACCTCAATTTCGATCCCAGCACCTATCTACTGCGACAAATCATTGTCACCTGTAGAAATCCTATTGTGGTCAGAAATATGCGCTCTTTCTCAAAGCACGCCTTGCATAGTTCGCAATTCTCACTTTATGGAGCGATTCAATGTTTGCGATAGAACCATAAGACGATATCTAGAAAATTTGATCAAAAAAGGCCATTTGATCAGGGAATTTGTTAACGAAAGGCGACACCTTTTTGCTATCCAACCACAAAGTTACGCCGTCCAGAAATCACGCTTTAAAGAAAAGTTTAGGGCGGACATTTCTGTCCGGGGGGTAGGACATTCGTGTCCGCCCTATCCTTATATACAGGAAGAAGAAATTAACTCTGTTAATTGTACAGATGGGAAAAAGGTTTCTGCCTGTCCCTCTCCAAAAGAGGGAAAAAAACCACGAGTGAGAGATCAAGCCGAAGTAGAAAAAAGCCAAGAGCTATTGCATGGCCTCGGAGCGGATAAAAACTTCTGCCGCGAGATGGCCGAGCGCTTTTCTTTCGATCGCATAGAGCGAAATGTCGAGTATGTGAAGTCTAGAAGAGGCAAAAAGAAGGTTAAAAACCCTTTCGCTTACCTCAGAGTAGCTATTCAAGACAACTTAGCGGCTAATAACACAAGTCGCGTATAATCCCGCCGCCCTAACCAAAAACAACTCAAGGCTATATGAAAGACATTTTTACATCTGAGCAGATCCTCATAGGCTCTTGCATCAGAGACACCCTAAGCATGTACTCGATCATGGATCGTATAGCAGTACAGGATTTTGAAAATGAGGACTTTCGCCTCATATTTCTTTGCATCAAGGTTCTTCTAGAGCAAAAAAAAGAGATCACACTTGCTCGCGTAGCCTCTCTCTATACCGAGAGATCAGCTAGAAACGGACAAGACTGCTTAAAAATAGTAACCGATTGCTTTGACTCGGCTTACGCGTTCGATTATGAGCATCACGCAGAATTGATCCAGAACCACGCAAAGCTATGTAGGCTCCAAGAAATCGGATTTAAGCTAGCTAATATCAAACTCGATAGCGATAACGCAGAGAAGGTCATTTCTGAGCTTAAAGAGAAGTTGGCTCTGATCTCATTCGAAACGAAGCAAACCGTTTGTGATACGCCGACTTCAATGAATAACTCTCAGGAAGGTAAAACGTTCGAGGATATTTTTAAGCAAAGGCTTGAAGCCGCTCAACGAGGCGAAGTAACACTTCCAGGCATTCCTTACAAAATACCGCGCATTGACGAAATGACCGGTGGCGTTCGACCAGGCTCGCTCGTCCTAATCGGCGGTCGCACCTCTTCAGGTAAAACCCAATTCGTTCTCAATCTAGTCAAAAACTGGCTAGATATGAAAGTTTCGGTCGGAATGTTCTCCATGGAAATGCCACTATTTCAAATTGACGCTCGCTTAGTCGCTATCAAATCGGGACTGGAGGTCGATCGGATTGAACGCCCTGAAAAAACTATGGAATCTCGCGAGGTAATGGCGATTTATCAATCGGCTCAGTGGTACAGAGATTCTAAGCTTTGCTATGACGAGACAGCAGCTTTAACACCCTCTCAGCTCAGGGCTCGCATGTACTACATGCAAAAAGTGCACGGGATTAAGATTTGCGTAGTGGACTTTTTGACGCTCATGCGTAGTGATAAAAAGACTAGCAACCCTCACGAGAAGTTCACGGATATCATTCACGAGCTTCAATCTATCGCCAAGGAAACTGGCGTTGCAATCGTGGTTCTAGCTCAGCTTAACCGTGAGAATGCTAAAGACGGCAACCGCTGCCCCTCACTTCACCAGATACGAGAAAGCGGAGCAATCGAGGAATCAGTGGATATTGCAATGCTAATTCACCGCCCAGACGCACAAGATCACCTGAATAACCCCGGCGAAGTGCTAGTTAACTTAGATAAAAATCGTCACACAGGTAAAAGATCAATCGTAAGAATGTGCTTCGAGGCAGCTACGGGTCGTTATTACGAATCTAAAAACCAAAAGCAGTCAGCTCAAGTTAGGGCGATAGATGAAATACCCGACGACGTATTTCCAAATCGAAAGAGTTACTAAAACAAAAGGGCGCTATCTCTAGCGCCCATACACCCATCCCAAAAACAACTAAAGGACTATATGTGCCCCGATCCTACCATCACAGAAATAAAAGAAGCTATTGCTTTAGCTGAGAAACTTGCTCCAGATAGCAAGAATCGATTCGTTAATTACGCTTTAGTAGCTCGAAAGTTTGAGCTAGATAGCAAGGATTTGTTGAAGAAACAGGTCAAGGCTATTATGGGAATTGACTACCTTGAAGAAAACCCAAAGGGTGAATTATGACTCAAGTAATCCCCCTCAAAATCTCTGAGTCTTACCAGATCGAGTATGACCAAACGTTAGCGGAAAATTTTTTAGAAGAAGTGAAGCTGCAGACTGCTAGAGAAAACGAACTAGAAGCCCTGAAATCCCTAAGATTATACGAAGCCAAGCTAGTCTACCTATCCAAAAAGATCGCACAAGAAAAAGCACGTGAGGCACACCTTGAAAACTGAAAATATCGTTTCTCTTCCTGAAAAATGGCGAGAACCTATGCAAACTCTCGTTAGCAAACTAACGAAAAAAGAGAAAAAGCTACTGCTTCGATTTATCGCTCGAATTAGCGAATCATCCTATCGTCGAGGCGCTCACCAAACCCTGCATTTATTTGAATTCGACGAACTTCCCGCGATACTCATTAAAGACGTTGGCGAACACTTTCGCTATGGTACCTCCCTAGATAATTCCAAAGGCTTAACGGATAATATCAAAATGACCTCAGTGGATCGGCTCATTCAGCAATATGATCTCGGTAGAACAGGATTAGAAGAGGTTTATGAAAATAACTAACGTCCAAATCAAAAACATCAAGTCGCTCGTCTGTGAGTTCGATATAGCTTTCGGCTCAGGTATGAAAATCACCTGTTGCATGTTCAACGGCGAGCGCGGCTACTACATAGTCATGCCTAGCTCAGAGTATCAAGGCAAAGATGGAAAGACTAAGCGCAAGCCTTTAGTCACATGGGCAGACTCAGATCAGACAAAACGCTTCAATGAATGGGCGTTAGCTGAACTTAGAAAGGCTAGCCCAGCTGCATTTGGTGAAATTTCGCACAGAAACGACCCTTCAGACGATTATAATGAAGACAACCTGCCATTTTAAGGACGAAGCTATGATAGACCCTTTAAGCCCTGCTATGAGACTTTTGGTAAATACAGCATTCCCTATATGTGGCGAGACTCCAAACACTGCACAGGCTCAAAAGTATGTAAAATGCTTAGCTGATCCAGTTAACATCGAAGCCATCAAAGAGTATGAAAACACTTATCCAAGATCTTATATGGTGATTAACGAATCAGTAGCAGCTCCCGAAGTTATAGCTAAATATTGTGAACTCTATAACCAGTGGCAAGCACAAGTAGAGCGCGAGATCATGTTCGAACTGCTATCCAAGAACGGCCCAATGGAAGTCTCGCCAGACGGAGAGATAACGAAGATCAAAGAATGAATAAATCTTATGAATGCACATTGTGTTATAGCGATGGCTCATCAACTACCCATCAAGTTGAAATTGAAGATGATTTCAATGATGGTCTTGTGGCTGAGTATGGCGTCACGACACCTTTTAGAAATGCAGAAACTGAGCGAAAGTCCTGTAATTTAAATTTTATTGTAACAACCAATCAAGCAAATATCGACAAATAATGAGTATAAGTGAACCCGTCATATTCCGAGTCTGGAAAAGCAAGGAAGAAATGCTAAAGCTCTATCCAGAGTCTGACCCTCTTAGGCCTGTTATGAGTCCAGAAGAGTACGAAGCTAGGAGCATTGTTCCAGAGTATTCACCGTTTATAGTCGAAGAGAGATAACGAAGATCAAAGAATGAGTAACCCTACCCTTAATCCCCTTATCCAATACCTAAGAAACCAATTTATTATAGGGCCTTTTCCACGGGCTCAACTCAACCCAACAAGGACACACATGAACAAAGAGCAACTAAAAAAGCTTATCGCTCATACAAAATCCAACGTTTCAGATTTGCAATCAGAACTAAATCGCTACGCACATCTCTGTGACGCTGGCTATAAACTTCTAGGCGATGAAAAAGCCCTCCTATCAGCACTTGAGTCAGATCTTGAAGCTCTATGTGAAGACCAAGAAGAGTAGCGTTTAATTTACGTAACTCTTACTGTAGAGATGCCCAAAAGATGGGAAATAAAAACAAAATAAAAAAGATTAATATTCTACTATTATTCTTCTTCGATCGCGATGCGATTTTCCGTTTCCGACTCTTGCTATGTGGAAGGCAAGAGTCTTTTTTTTGAGGGATTATGCACACTGTTCACATAGTCATAGAAGGCGCCCCTCAAGTCTGGTCAAGACCTAGAGCCTGTATTCGCGGCGGCAAGGTCGCTATGTTCGATCCTAAGACGGCTGAGCGTAAGAAGCTCGGAATCTCGCTTAAGCAGCACTTCCCTAAGCCTCTAGAGGGCCCAATCAAGCTAGAGCTATGCTTCTACTTTGCTATCAAAGATAAAAAGAAATGGGGCGAGTACAAGACTAGCAGAAGTGACCTCGATAATTTGGTGAAGAGCGCCGGGGATACGCTTAATTCAATAGCCTACGTAGACGATGCACAAATCGTATCTCTAACCGCTTCAAAAAAGTACTCCGAAAAAGGCTCGACTCATATTTTTGTTAGCCAAATGTAAATGATAGTTTATACAAGAGATAGAGAACCTAGCCGAGAGGTGTCCTATGTCCGCAGTTACTCCAACATTTGCTCCAACAATAAAAGCAAGAGACGTTCAAATTGAATGCTGCCTCAGTTGTTGCCCAGGTCGAACATGGTACGGTCGCAAGATCACTCCACCCACACCTCGAACAGGAGAGCCTCGCTTATCGCTAAGAGAAGCCATGGCTATTGTTCCTCCAGTGCCTCCTCGCAAATCGATTGTAGCTACACGCATGGAGTCATCAATTGATGTGCTAGCGGCTCCTCCTGCTCTGCATCCTGTAAGGCAGGCATCACATAGCCCTGAATACAAGGGTGATATTCGAATTATTATCCATAAACACGGTGAAGGCACACCTTCTGTGTCTGTATATCCCAAGTAGACACATACGCCTACTATATGGTCGATTTCAAGTAACAAACTTCAAAATTAATGCCGTATAATGGCCGTATAATGGCCGTATTGCGTAAATATGGCCGTATTGCTTAAATAGCCTCGACCCTTTCGTTCAAGATTAGGATCCCAAAAAAATAAATATGCGTCAGAACGTCTTTAAAAATAGGGGAATGAGAGTTCAAGTCTCTCAGGGGTCACCATTTGTCAAGTTAGCTCAGGCCCTTGACTCTCTTCCCTCATATGAATCGGATCCCTTACTTGCTCTTTGAGCTGCGCAATCCTCGCGTCAAACGCGTGAGCAAGCTCGTCGTCATGCAAAAGACCACTGGCTATCTCTCGCGAGCGCTCAAGTTTCTTCAGATATTCGCTATTCATGACGCCTCATGGTAGGTAAAACAACATATGCGCGACATATGGCACAAAATCAAGAACTTTGTGCCTTGCTAAAATTTAAGCATTAAACCACTTTAGCCTGCCGCAGTAAGAGC
>Ga0302268_1000745_pt1 | contig 20183 bp, 11 predicted proteins | sample III_Bog_E2_1_FD_194554 | JGI IMG/M metagenome (GOLD analysis project Ga0302268, IMG submission 194554) | Peat permafrost microbial communities from Stordalen Mire near Abisko, Sweden - III_Bog_E2_1 | ecosystem: Environmental > Terrestrial > Soil > Wetlands > Peat | place: Sweden: Abisko... | reverse complement strand
CAACAATTAAATATGAATATCGTTCATTATTTGCCTTTTTCAAATTGGGTTTCAGAGTATTCATTATATTGCCGAATTTGGAGAACGTTCAAATATTTATCAAAATAATTATATCTATTAACTAGTTAAATGAATAATCAACTTTAACGAATCAATCTTTCAGATTATTTTCGGATAATTTATAGTGAACCAACATCCAATTCCTTCATCAGTGAAAGCACTGCAATCAGGATATTCCGGTTTCGATTCATCTGCAATTAGTTTGGAGCACTTTCATACTCATTATTACTGTAATTATTTCTCATTTATTTATTGCTACTGCCTCTGTACGGATTGGGTTCAGTTTGTGGTTTCTATTCCCTTGCAAGTTCAGGAAACTGCCTATTTTTTCTTTCTTCACTGATACGCAGCACAGGTTTTTCGATTTGTTGAGGCGGCTGTTTTTATCCTTATGATTAACTAACAATTCCTTAAATTTAAAACTGTGGCTTTTGAGAAGTAACTTTCTCTTATTGAGTTACAAGGTTGTTATCCAATTTGACCAAATTCGGTAGATAGTGGATTACTACTTCCCTATAATTATCAATTGATGCACACGGATTATCTTGCAGCCACAACACTTTTAACATTGGTAGTTTGAGTAAGTATCTAATTTATCGGATATCAGCGATACAGTTTTTACGTAAATACAATTCCTAATTCGTATATGAGTTACTTGCAGTTTTTGGCATTTTGAAAAATCTTTCAGAGAAGAGATACGATTGACACTAATGGATATGACCTAAAGATTGGGCATCTTTTCTATGAGTGAGAGATCCTCGAGTTAATTGCCCCAAAGGTTAAGATTTTTAATGTTTTGAAGATTATCCGACTTAGTTTTGTTGAAAACCAATTATTGTGTTAGCACTTTTCCCCTGCCTCCGCTCATGATGTATAAATTGATTTAAATAATTAAATGTTATATCAAAGCATGAAATATCTTTAATCCTTCAATATTTAACTGTTAGAGTAAACTTATTGAACATTTATTAAATATTGAGTTGTTTATTAATCTAAATATTGCGATAATTAAAATTGATTCAATTGATGATGATGAGATTTATGAGACTCTTCTCAACTACCAAATAAACGCTCAAAAAAGACAAGTATTGTTTATAGCAAGTAGATTTCTGGCGCTTATAAAACCTCCCCTTGGATTGACCAAGTAAATCACAGTCGAAGAAAAGATCAAAGTTTTGTATTGATAACTCAGATAAATGAATAAATTACTCGAAAAATGTAGGAGTTGTAAGGTACAGGGCTGTCACGCTAATAAATCCTGCTATCAAAATCACAAGTAAAAAATGATAAATATTAAGAAAGGTATTCCATTGAAACTCGATGCTTTCTTTCAGTTCATTAAAAACAATCTTAAGGCAAGAGAAGTTTACTTGAAAACAAACGATAGATTTACCGTGTAAAATGTTATTGATATTGCTTTGCGTCAAGATATCGGTGCAGATCCATCAATATCAAGAATTAGGGGCCCAGATGTTATTGAAACTAAAGGAAGAGCTGATCTATTGCATGAGTTAAAAGAGTTGAGATAGGGAAAATTTAATTCAGATTCATATGATGGACCTAGTAAATTTTCTGTACAAGGAGCCTATGACGAATTAAAACCTCATCAACCTCTACGCCATTATTTCAAACCTTTAGATAGATACTAAAAAAGACAGCAAAATCTGAGACAAGTCAATAGATATGATATACATTGGCGAAATGTTTAACTTTTAAGACAGTTTGTTACAATCAATGGAAACATCAAGAGTAGATTTAAAAACTTTTTAAGTGATAAGGATCAAGTGGCAGTGAGAAAGGCTGTTAAGACTTCAAGGATTATGGGGGCGATGCCATACTATGGTCGTACTCCTGAACCTTTAAAAAAGAATATTACGTCCTTAGAAGATTAAGTTCAAGAATTAGGATATCAGCATGTAAACTTATAAACTGGTCATCTGTTTCAAACTCGCTCTAGATCTATGGACAGCCTTGAGGTATAAGTCAACAATGAAAATGATCTTGACTACAAATATAAGCGAATGACTTCTGAAGGCAATAATTATAAGATTTGGGTTAATAATCTCTAAAAAACTACTGATTAAGAAGATCTTAAAGCTGAAAGATACGCGAGACATCTGAAAGAAAAGTAAGTCGAATAGTCTTCAAAGACTAAATAGGCTCTCAAGCTGAATGTGAACAATGTATTGAAGGGAATTACTAAATATAAAGCTTTACAAGGAGAATAGCCCACTAAGGTACCTGCTTCAAGTGACTAAGCATGCAAGTCTGAATTCGAGCAGTAAAGAGATGAAATTTTGAAAAAAATGAGCAATGATCCTCTCTCTGTGTTGTCAAAGCTATTGGGTGATAAACTGAAACTGTGAACGATATTCGTACTATAAATCAATCTTATACATTATTTGTGAAAGTATTTAATAATTACACCAAAATACTTTTACCAAATCTCAAGTTAATAGATATAGATGTATTTTCTGTTTTAAAAATATCAAGTTTGACCATCATTTAGTAATATAGAGCCATTTCACTTATAATAATAAGTAATGAGCATTAATCATGAATTGTATGAATATATATAGTATTCAATAAAGAATATTCTTTTTACTAAGTCATCCTTTAATAAAGCACATTATTGTTGTTTAAAAATACATTTGCAAATCAAAAGTATTATTTTTATAACTGCTAAACTTAAAAGCAAAATGTTTACTTATAGACTAAAAAGAATATTCTTTATTCAACACTATGCTTGTTATTTGGCCTTTTTCAGAACTATCATATTAACTCAGTTACAAAACTCTGACTATTGAATTTAAAATGCAACAACATCCAAATCATGCCTATTGTGATCTGGTCGGAATTCGAGATCGGCTTTGTAAGCATATCAAAGATCTGAGTATGAAAAAAACAAGTATGAAAGATTGTGTGAAGGAATTCTTTCCCATCATAACTTTAGCATAAAAATTTGTTAATAAAAGTGAGATCTGCTCCTAGTGTCGTCACTATTATAAATAGGAATTTTTCGACTACTCGTGCCTTTTTCGAGGTCTAAGGGAAATTGCTGACACAAATAGTGATGGAGATGATATGCTCAGATCTACCTTAGAGATATACCATTAAAAAATTGCCAGAGCGGCAAAAAGATGTCAAAATTACTGATGTTATTGGATAATATTGATTGGTATAGATATAAGTTTATTAATTAAGAAGACATTATATTTGACATAATCCATCTCTTCCCCTGTGGTCATCCCCTTCGAATTCCTTGATAATCTGTATTAAAACTTGTCTAAACTACCTCCTTCCACCTTTTGGATAAATTGGTATTTATTTTTCTTTGTTTTCCACTTATAATAATAAATAATGAGCAATAATCATGAATTGTAGGAAGTTGCATCTGCTTATTCTCAATAAAAATAATAAACTGTTCATGTTTAAGAGCCCGATGCGAATGACAATAATAGTCATATCTCTGAATCATTGAAAATCGAAGGTTCGGAGAAATAGGTATCAACCTATTAGAGCTTAAAACCTCTAAATTAAAAAATTATCCCATAGGTGTTCGTAGATCGATTAAAAGTGGTCGAATAGGATATAAAATAGCAATAGCTGGAAAGAAACAACTAATGTAACAAAGAACACATATTAACTTCAACGAAGAAACTGAAAACAGGAAATGTTCGTTAAAAATAATAAAATATCAAGATCTATGACCTGAATGAATAAGAAAACAATTAAGTATTAGTCAAAGCCAATATCCAAAACCAGTAAAATGTCCAAGTTACAAGTAATTTTTTTACAAACTAAAACACTCAACAAAGATACGAAAAGGAAGAAAAAATCACCCCAAATTTGTTTTTAGAGAGTAAACAAAAATAATAGTGCTAATCACCTGTTCTTAAATAAAATAATGGAATTTAAATATCAAGCTCTTAACTTATGAAGGATGCTGAACACTTACGATCCAATAATAAAAAGTATATTTCGTAAAAGTTATAGGGAATCAACGCTCGACTTCGTAAAGGTTTATTTTATGAACATGATAATTAAGAATAAAAATAAGAATATTAAATAGGCTACGCAGAATCTAGGGCACCAATGGACTCAGGATTACAAATCATTTCTCAAATGTCATCAAGAGATTAACTCTCGACAAGGCACATCCTATCATAAGTACCTTCTCAGTAAAAATTAGGAAGAAAAAAGTAATTTAATTTTAATGTAGATTACCATCCTTAAAGCCATATCATGAAATAGCCTCATAAACAAAGCACATTGTCAAACTTCCTTTGAAGAAAGAAAAGTCTCAATCCGATCAAAATCAAAATATTTTTTAAAACTTTAGATTTGGAAAATTTGCTATTCGATCTGAATAAATCACAGATGTTTACAATTTTGTGAAAAACCCAATTCCGGTCGGAAAAATGATAGAATGCAAGATTAAAAGAAATAAAAGTTGTGGCAAAGTATGTTTCCTAGATTATGATCTCTTGACAATTGATTAAAAGTTTTTGATCAGTACCAAAAAAATGGCGTTGAAATGGAACTCCACATATAATATATCAGTAATGTCAGGTTCTTATAATGAAGGAGATGAATATTATCTTGGGAAAGTTGAGGGTAATTTTCTGGGTTCTTTATTTAATATTTATAGCTAAAATTCAAGCACTCACGAAAAGGAAATAGTGGCAACAATATACTATCGGATGAAATGTTTTTGCTCTGAGAATAAATTTCGATAAATTGAAATTTATCTTAAAAATGAATCATGCCTATTTAATCAACTCGAAGGATTTGATCGAGAAAACAATCTGAAAGATTTATTTGACATTGGAGAAAACAAATCGACAGCAAAGATAAGAAAATTTATCAATAAACCTCCCAAATGGAACCCTTAGACTGAAGTTTATAGCCAAGATTTTCACGGGAAATTAAGAATGGCATCGGTGAAAAATATGATTATAATTGATGAAGCCAATCCTCGCGAATATTTGCTGTTAGTAGCTAAGCAAGCCCCTAATGAGTTTGCTTTTGACATATCTCATCCTTTCTCTCCTTTTCTGGCCTTAGGAATTTTGACAACCAGCTTTGATTTCAAATTAGCATCGCAGTGAAATTTTATGTATTCTTATAAGCTAAATATTCAAGTAATTTACACATTTTTATCACTAAGCTCAATCTATTATGAATGCCTCGATTCCATCAGTAGTGAATCGACACGATAGTAACTAATAAGAACAAATCACAAATTATAAAAAATATCTACTAACGAAGTACAATCAACTCAGCAGCTCTGCCACTTTCTATCGAGAAAGTCTTTTTCGCAAGTATCCCTCCTCCAGCTCCTGAATAAATATATGAACATATTTCTTGAATTTTTCCTTATCCTTTATTTTTTTACGATCGAAATATGACTAAAGGCATCCTTCTTTGATTTGGCGAAGGGACTCAGTAAGTAGAAATCTCCGGGCTTATCTAATTATTTTTTCTCCAAAAGAGTCGTATATTTTGGCAAAACCGAATTATCTCAAATCTTACGCAGTAATCCTATGCTCGTTCTTTTCTCCAAGCAAAAAATGCAAAACTTTTTTGGTGCATATTTTGGACATTTCAAAAATTTTCCAAAGCTTGATAGCAGCTTTAACATAATCTTTTTCAGTATTTTATATATTTGGTAATATGATGGCATGCTTGAGTGCTACTGTCAAGTGTTTTTGAAAATTATGGAAAGCAGAAGGATTAATACAATTATACTGCTAATTTTGAGATTAATTTTCCTGCTCTGAGTGAGCATTTTATTCTTTTGGCTCTTCTTTGACGGTAGGAGTAAAGTTAACTTCACATTTGGGGACGATTTCATCTTATTTACTTAGGAATTGATTAATATAAGTTGAGGAGTCTCCTCGTTTGAGGTATGGGATGCTGATGGGAGCTTGAGCTTCGATTTACTTGCTCAAGGGCTTAACATTGCTTTTCTCATCAATGAAAATTCCTGATGATCTTTTGGAGGTCATAGTTATATAAATAAATCACATCCACCAAGAATGAGATTAGTAAAATATAAATAAAGGCCATGACTTTATATGAAATAGCTTTTGATTATTTTCCTTATATAATTAAACTATCAAAATCCAGCGAAATCGTCATATTATTTTCTTATTTTTTGGCAATTTAAATTAGGTTTGGAAAATATGACTGCGCCTTGCTTTATTTAAAAATTCATGTTTTTTTAATTTCAAAGGTTTAGCTTGACCACAAGTTAAAGCTAATTTTTCCCTTTTTTTCTATTATCTTCTGATTATTTTCGGAGTCTGATTTTAACGAAGAATCTTATGAGTAATTGGCTTCAAAGCCCTCTTTATCTGCAGTCTTTTAAATGCTCGCCCTGTATGACTGAATGCGAATTTGGAGATAATCCGATGGTTGCTAATATTTTTTTCCATAATTTGATCATACAATTCTTCGATATTCTGCGAAACATTCTTTTTGATATCGATATTGACATCTAGCTTTCCATCCATCACATCCGAGAGGTTATTTTCATACTTCTCCATAAATGCTTTTATCTTTTTAAGTTTTTGTATTTTTAACAGCTATTTAGATCGAAATCTCACTTTATGATTTTGATGGCTGAGTGGCCTCCTGACTATCTTTGGATCAATTATCGTAATACTATCTTTATGTCGTTTGGATATTGCCAAGTGTTTTTTTAACTTTAATTCACTCGCAAATTATTTTATAACGATATGCTTCACCGATGGCTCCGACCTCTCTCGTTCGATATATGCTAATTTGAAATTACCTAAAATTTAGTGTATATTTTTGTTTCTTTGCTTGATCATTTCTTCAATGTCCCTAAAATGAGAAATGCCTGCTGCTCGATCATAACCAACATTGATGGCTTCGATGATACTCTAATATTTTTAAAAGAGGGAATAGTTGAGGAGATTTAGGAGCTTGATCCTTTCTAGAGACATTTTCATGACTATTTTTATCTTCACCCAAAACTAATGAATGCATTTGATGGATTATTCAGCCACAACTTATTAATGATTAAGCAAAACCCATCGCAAAATAATTCCCCGTATCTCTCTCGAGAGTCTATTTTATTGTTATTGATATTGACATTCTTTAAGCAGCCACTCAGGCCTTTCCCATTGCTTCTGTTTCTTTTATTCTAACAGAATAATCAATGACGACTCTCTTTCTCGAATCAAACTGATAAGTCTTTGCAAATCACCCTCAAACGAAGGCGAGTTATTATTACCCTGCAAATTGGTGGTGCTTTTCATAAATTTGCTGATAACAATGATTAACAGATGAAAATGGATTCGATTAATATAAAATCCGTAACAACCCAATTAATTAAATAGAGCAAAGTAAAGAGAAGGTACAGGCTGTAACTAATTCTGTTGATTTATATATTATCAAATTTGACGAAAGCGTGACACTTTAAAATAGCCTTATCGATCCTTAACATAAATCTCGGAAGGATCCTTTGCAAAACTGTTGCTGGTAGTCTTTCTTAAATTTTTACGAGACCTTTCGAGTTTGAGTTGATTGTCCAAATCCTTTTTTAACTCTTCGGAAGAATAGATTTTGGCGCGTTCGACCATCTCCAAATCTACATATGAGGTGACATACCTTTTTTGGATATTTAATAAACCGCACCTACTTCTGCAAGTAAATCGCTAAACTTTTTACCCCTTTCAACACCAAAAGCATCACTGACTTAATCGGGAATAGAATCTTTTTATTTCATTTCCTTGTAGTGTTTACTAAAGATTTATGATTAATCTTTACTGATATTTTCTCCATGTTCCGTTATAAAATTTTAAAGGTGAGCAACTCGGTCGATGGGAAGCAAGTGTTCAAGTTTTCTTATCTTTATCAAATAATTTGTATTGTTGTTTTTGTCTTCAGAAATTCTATACTCCTCGCCAAAATTAGCGATTTGAGCATTGAGGATTTTAACCTTTTATTGCAAGTTTTGTCCTCCAACTTTTTTGACTTATTAGACAATACCAACGTCAGTGATGTATTGAAGAGCTGAATTTTATAACTCGTTGAAGTTGCCAAATATATTGTTAAGATTTCTACCTGATGATTTCAGATATTCACTTCCAAAAATATAGTTGGTAAAATCTTATTGAGCCTTTTCCAAGTTACGTCTGAACTGGAGAATGTGTGTCAGTTATTATTCTGTCAAAAAGGAAGTTCCGTCTGGCCATTTAAGAGATTGAGGATTCAAAATTTAAGTTTTATGATCAGCTACCTCCTCAATGATTTTATCCTGGAAAATACCCATATATTCAAAGATTGTATTTCTCATGAACTGAAAGAATCTTCTGTTAAAATGAGCCTATTCTTTAGGAGTGCGTTTGCGATAAAGCGATAAGGGTTTTCCTGTGGAAAAATGTTGTTTACCGATCTATCCTGCCTCTGATTATCTCACACTTTATTTCACCCGATTAACTTTTTGATGCGATCTTGGGTAGCGTTTACCTTTATAATGCCTGTTATTTGCAGGTTTTTCAGGATGTACTTTTCCCGCTGCTTGGTCGGCTAATCTATTGTTTCTTTCAATTTGTCTTCTATAAAACTTTTTCCTACGATAAAGATCTCTCATAGTGGTAATAAGACGATTCTATTTGATTACTGCGACATAAGGATGAGGAGTATATGTTGTATCTTAAATAATAAGCCTTTCTTTGTTCACATCCTTGGGCAGAACTCTTCCATAAAGTTCCATTTCCGCTAACTCGTCGAATGATTTTCTATTCGTTTGAGCTTTTTGATTCTTCATTTTATTTAAGTATAATTTCCATTCGTAGAGTGTATTGGCTCGATAATTTTTTTTCCTAAAAATTTTATAACGGCTCCTACGAGTCATAGACTACTTATAAGTTAATTTTTTAAGAAGAGTTTAAGCAATTTTGTAGGAAAATTATTTATTGGGAGTTACTTTTTATTTCTATGTCATTTAGACCAAGCGAGAATACTTGTCTTCGTGCTTTTTTTGCAGTGCCAGCTACTTCTTTTTTCCAGTCAAAAACTAATTGTCAACGTGTCTCAGTAGTTATCTCCTAAAAGTAGGGTCATATTCAAAGTCAAGCTTATCACCCACCAGCTGAATTTTATCCCGAGATCCGGTTGCAAAGTAATAGTTTTGGCATTATTAAAAAGTACTGTAAGTCACGACACAATAACCTTTATTACCGGTCATTATCTCGTGTTATCTTCCGGGATATATGTTAATATTTTTGGCAAAACGAGCTCTCTGTTCATAGCTCTCTTACATTTTTTCAGCTTTGTCAATTAAGTTTTATTGCTCTCTCTCATCCTACCAATTTTACCAAGCTTTCAGAGCTGGACAATACTCGGATTCTACTGTTCCGTCACTAAAAATTTGATTAATCTTTACGAGTTCAGAGCTGTTTTAATAGTGTTGTCTTGTTTCTCCAATGGTGGGGTTCATCCACACTTCAACAGGCCATTAAATATTAAGCACTCGACCATATTTGCTGAATTCAATAACCATTTATGACAACTTTCTGTTTTGATCAATATTAACCACCAGTCTCCTGCAGCCTAACTTAAGTTTTACTTTGTCCTGCAAAGTTCTTATTTTGGCAGTTCTATCGCCAAATTGCAAAGTATTTTATGGAAACATTTCAAGACATTTTTAAAGGGATTAATAAGATGGAAATTATAATTCAGCATAAGCTACCAATCCTAAGATGCAATACTAAAATTTAATTTTCGCTTATTATGTTTTGAGGATCACTTGAAGATCCTGACGGGTGATGTTGTCAGGCAGATTAAAGATAAAAAGTTTTTGACTATTGATCTCATACTAATTTAACTCTGAGAAGGTGGGAACTCCTCGAAATTAACTGAAATGATGCATAGTATGATGAGGCTAGGGAAAAGGAAATCCAAAATCAGATGACTAAAATTTTATTCTTTTCAAATCCTAATTAACTCTAACTTATCTGGTTTAATGTTTTTGGGTTCTGGCATTTATGATACTGAGTTGAATTGTTCTGTCCCTAATTTATTTTGCTTTCAAGGGAGTTAGTTTGAGTTGTTATGCAATTTCATCAGCGAATGAATAGTGTTTAAGCTTGCTGTCATTTACTTACTTTATATCTTCGACGAGTCTTTTCTGAAGAACGTTTTCTAGATCTTTGAGCGAATTGAGTGATGACAAAATGGGTCTAATGAAATGATAGAGTCGAATGATTTTAGTTCTCGATAATATCATAATTAATAAATAATGATAAATTCAAATAAATAATAAACAATAAATTAAGAAAGCATAGTAAAGCACTATTAAATCATTATCAATCCTTTTGTTTCATCTCTTTTATCAAACTATCATTAATCATTAAATTGATATCAATTAATCATTTCACATCGCCACTTTAATTAATGTGATTATTGTTTAATCGATTATTTGGTTTCAACATGACTTAACTAACCATAGGTGGAGGACTCAATAACTTGGGAAATACCTGTTTCTTCAACGCTACGCTTCAAAGTGTTCTACATACCCCATCCTTGGCCACTTTATTTGCTTCTCGACTTCATTCAGAAAATTGCCCCAGCAAACATAGCAAACAATGGTGTGTCTTTTGTTAAATGGAAAGCATTTATACGAACACTCGGGGCAATAAGAGGTTTTCCCCAAATAATATGATTAATCACCTTAAAACAATTTTCAAAAAAGTAGATATGGAATTATCAAGTTTAAACTTGGAAAGCAAGAAGACTCGCATTAATTCTTGAGATATCTTATTGAAGGAATGCAGGAGAGTGAGACGGGAAAGTTGGGAAAAGATAGAACAACAAACTAAGTCGCCATCAAAAAGACAAAAGTATTCGAGATATTTGGAGGATTCATGAAAACATGCGTTGAATGCCTCGGATGCGGATTCCAGTCTATAACGTCATAGCGCTACTACGACTTCAATATTGTACAATATCTGGATAAAGAGATAGGAATGTCAGCGATCGAACTCACTCCTTGAGGGCATTGGCAGTTTTTTTGCAACCGAAAAATTGGAAGGAGCCAACAAATATCTTTGCGAAAAATGCAAAGTACGCTCTAATGCTAGAAAAAGATTCATCTTAGACACCGTATCCAAAGTTGTTACCTTTCAACTTAAGAGATTTACCAATTCTATGCGCAAAATTGGAAAATTTATCCAATACCCTCTGACAATAGATTTGGGCAAGCATCTTGAGCAAGCTCATAAACTCATCCTGAAATTGTATGCTATTGTGGTTCATGCAGGTGGATCATCTTACAGCGGGCATTATTATGCTTTTGTGAGATTCGGTGATAGCTGGTATAAGGTATCATATTTTTTACATAGATGGACGATAGTTATGTTTCAAAAGTAAGTCCTTAATCTGCCATGAATCAAAATGCCTATTTACTATTCTATGAGAAGATCTTTGAGTAAGTACTAACTAAAAAATAGCAGAAAGTAACTGAAAACCATTAAAGTATCCCTGTAAAAAATGATTCGGAAACAAAAGATGCAGAAATTGCCATTGAAAATATCAATAAGGTAAGAACATTATCCAATGGTGTTAATCACGATAGGTAGCCTCATTTAAACGGAATAAACGGATCAATCAAAAATAATAGCTTGAAATAACATTTAAATGGAGGTATTTACAAGTAAATTGAAGTTGAAAAATAGCAAAAGCAACTTAATCATCATGAAGAATAAAATTTATAAGTTCCTCCAATTTTAAAAAGGCGCAAGAGTAAATAAGATATGTAAAAATAACTACCATATCAAGAGCTTATTATGCGAACCCTCTAAAAGATTATCGATCTGAGGTCTAAAACTAATGGAAAAAGACCTCATAACTCATCTCTAAGACATATTCGTGATTTAAGAAACTTCTAGTGTGTCATGCAGAAAAAAAGAAAAATTGGTTGAAGTGATATTATTAACATCATATTTATTGAATATAACCAATCATAGTAGTATTAAGACTTTCAAGAATCCTATTCTTCTGGTTCTTCCTTAAAAGCAAATTCAGGGTCAAAATCTATTTCTAATATTTATTAGATAAACTACTCCTAGCTCTGCTTGCGTTATTGTTCGAAGAGCTCCCGAGTTTCAAATTGTCCGTTTTTTTAGCCAGAGTTTTGAGGATGAGGAGTTGGAAATATTTTCAATTGAGTTCCAATTACTATCAAGTCATCAAGAAAGCCTCTGCTTTTTGCATAGGAAGGACTAGGATTTGAGATATTAAAATTGTTTATCTGTCTCAGGTCAACAAAATCTGTGGAAAAGATGTTGTTATTTTGAAATGGATTGTCTTTTTAATGAGATTTTTCTTATTATTCCTCAATTTATTACAGCTTTTCTTCATTTTAAAAATGTTCAAAAGATAAGTGCTATAAAGAAGAAAAGCATTCCAATTTCTTTTCACTGACCCTTGATTCATTGTTTGTTTAGTCAATGAGCTATTGCCGGTAATTTTCACAAAGGATTCCTTCGTGAAGCTTCATATAATTGATTGATTTTCGTTGTCTCTTATGTAGATTCATATTTGGATACGCTTGACAGATGGGAATTTGATTTAAAATCTACTTTTATTTCATCTATTAGATTACATTATATTTCATCTTGGGTACTAACCTTTTAATTTTCTTTGGTTTTTTAACAATTGGCTGTTAGATAATGTTTTAATTTTCTCTTTTCTATGTGTTTAACTGCACAACTATTTTTTCTTTCTTACTGATCTATTTTTTCCTACTATTTTCCTCATTTGAGCATGATATTTCTTTCATTGAGTTATTATCGTTATCACTGTCTTTATTTGCTAAGTTATCTTCTCCATCCATCTTTGTGGTAAGCCCTCTACCTTTCTTCATTATTTTTAACTATTCGTATTATTTGTTGATGGCATATAATTTTTGTATCATTTCATTGAAAGAAACAAAATATTCGGGGTTTAACTCACGGTTTTTTTTGTTGGGCTTTATCTTTCCAAGTTCGAGGATAGTCTCCGTTAAATCTAAATCATACAAACTGTACTTATATCAGCCAATATTTTCGATAAAACATAAGGCTTCAGAGATCTCATTTTTATGGTGCTATTTTTCTCTCCTTGTAGTTTGTTAATTCGCCTTAAACACCTTCTAATAGTTGAATAAAAATGATTCTTAATTGAGTTGTCAGTTCTGAATGAATTATTTTGTACCTGCCAACCAATAGTTTAGAGATATACTTCCATTTGTTGCCATATTTTTTATGAGCCTCAAAAAGTTGCTGCTCATCCTACTCACTCCAATGCGAACTATTGATTTCAGGGTCAAGATGATTATACCATCTAATATTAACAATTAATGACCTTTAACGGCACTGTTTACCAGTTCTCTCAAACTGAGTTTACGCACATAATTTTTACGATATTAATGGCCACTTTTTAGTGCCATATTTAAGCACCAATCGTTTGATATGCTAATCCTCCTAAATGTAATATTTTATACTTGCTCACTCCATAGTCGACGATCCATTTTCTGACTTTTTATATTATAGATAAATAATAGTATAATTTGTATAAAAATAATACAACGGAAATGAGGAGGTGAATTAAAGCTGTTCACTTTAGGAATATGCGGTAAAATATCAGTGTTGTTATTCTATTTTCATAAAATTCAGCCATTTTTATTTTACAAATTAGCAGCAAAAGAAATCAATTAACGTTTACATTAACTTTTAAATTTCTTTTTAATACTGATGAATTTAGATTAATTCGTAGATAATTAATTCTTTTTACTAGCATAAATATTGTCGTTGCTATTCTGAATTAAAAATAGTCTTTATAAAGAATGGAAATTACAGTTTAATTCGGGGCACCATTATGCTCCAAACATCAAATGCCTTTCTAATATATATGTATGGCTCAACGCTGCATTTGTTAACTACGGCTCTGCTATCAATGTGCTCAAGAACATTACAAATAAGATCATCCTTTTGAAGAAAAAAGATTTGATCAATACTAAAAAATGGTTCAAAGGATTAGTAAGGAAGACTATGATTTTCTTGATCAGTATAAAGAACGTCCTTAAATGCTAAACTATCAAAGAAGAGAATAATCAATTATCCAAAGCATGAAAATGGTAAAAGAGATGATGATCTAGGATAAAGTATTAGTAGCGAATTGTTTGAAATAATTTAAGGAAAATTATGAAAAAAGATGTACTAAGCTAAACAATCTAAGATATTATTCAAAACACAGATATCTATATAAGTTAAAAGAAATGAATTTGACTGAAACTGTTATTCATTTAACTAACTAAGTTGGCTTAGATAAATTGCATAGCAGGATAAAGGATATGAGAACAATGGCAAAATGCTATCAGTTATATTTGGAAGATATGAATAAATATGGCGAAAATTATAACACATTTGTCAAATACATCGGCTTACCCGATAATATAACCAAAAATAGTATTACTTGCTTATTGAAAAAGTGGAACACTAAAAAAGAGGTAATTACTCAACAAAGTCCTGGTATTTCATAAAAAACGAATAAAAATAATGATAAGAGTAGCCACAGTAATTCGAATCATGGAAAGTAAAATAAAAAGACCTTATCACCAGGAAAAAGAAAAATTAATGTTGTAACTCCGCCTAAGAAAACAATGAAGCGTATAGAGAAATGATTTTGATAATAAATACCTTAAAACATATCAACTTATTTAATCCAGATGTATATCATGAAAATACTCTTGATAATTGATCAATGATCTCGTTTTGTGTAATTATAACTTGTCATTACAACCATCTTTGTCAAACAGGAAATAAAAAATAACAAAAGATTTATTATTTTATTGCTCTTCTTAGATAAGGGTATTGACCAAATAGAAATATTCTTGCAGACTCATTATAATAGTGTACCTTAGATATCTTCAATTTAATATATAATTTTGCAAATTTTTAATAAAACTATCGAATAATGAAAACTGATAGAAAAGATATGACAACAACTCGGTACAGTACGACTATAGCCTAATTGAGAATCATCCCCACTTACTATAATATGCCAATTTTAACAATTGCACTACTTCAATATAAATGGTTGAAGCCACAGTATTAAGCAAAGTACTATCATACATACCAGCAAGTCATTAAAACATTAGAAATGCCATCTTGTAATGGAAAACAAACTATAACTGCTATCAGACCAAAAAATACTCCTCAGTTCTTTAGAAGATACTATAATATGGACAATATAAAAATAAACTTTAAAAAGACGATTTGCGAAAGTTTACTTAGAAATAATTGTAATAAGTTTACTGAATTTATCCTAATTCATCATACTCTGAATAAAAAACATCTAAAGAATAATGGGCTTTCACTTTACAAATAAAAAATAAGTTCAAATTTAACTCAAAAATCCATAAAAAACATGAGTCAGATTCAAAGCCCAACAGCAAAAAAAGAGGATAATATAAAAAATACACATAAATCACCTCCTTTAAGTAAACACAGAGAAGAAGATCCAAATCAAAAAAATAATAATATTTAATAAGGAAAAACTGATTCTAAAAGAATGAGTAAATAGGAAGATTATGGCTTAATCCACTATAATTCTAAAAAATTGAAAGATAAAGTAGGATTAGAGGAAAAGAAGAAATAAAAAGATAAAAAGAAGAGCAAGCAACAATTAACAATAAATCAAAACATTATGTCAAGTCAGCAAAATCAATATTATGGAAACGACTATCAAAATATTCAAAATGATCTTCGCTTCAAAAGCATGACTCCACGAAAATCGATAAAAACATTTCGAAAGGTCTTATCTAAATAGTCCTTTGACTTTAAGTCTTGCAAAATGAAAACAGATCGGAGTGAAGAAAAACAAAAAAATCAATTGGGTAAAAAATGAATTTATTGATATTTTAATATGTTATTTTGTTGATTATTGATCAAATCTTCAGAAAGGCAAAGATTATACAGTCTCCGAACTTGAACTATCTTCCGTTTCAATAGTTTAGCATGATTGCTCCATGCATCTTGAAATCTCTTGCATTTTAAGTCCATTCGCACTCCCAATGCATGTAATGAAATTAGGAGCAGTTAGGCAGTGAACAAAAGCATTGTTGCATGCAGAATCTTTGACTTTCATGCACTCAGTAACAACTTTCTCGCAAGTTTTCATGCATACAGCGAATGAAAGCTTGTCCTTAAATTGTCTTTCAGCTGTTATCATGACGACCAGAAGCAGAAAAATTCCAAAAACGTAGATTCTCATCTCAAATAAAAAATGAATTATATCAATCAAGACAAACTATTTAATAAAACAAATTATAATTATTTGTATGCTCTTTCCAATGAAAATAGTGTTGCTTCATTTTATCGACTGAATCAAGTGATATATCTATTTAGAGCGGATATATGGTATGATAATTATTATTTGGAAATGAAAGGCCGAATCGAATATCAGGGACAAGTCGAGCGACTCGCATACTTCGAAAATCAACTCACGGGGGAAAACAAATTGATTCGGTTGATACTTTGCTATCAGCCTCACTCGAATTTAATTAACTTAACTCTTAGCTTTGCAATCAGTAATCTTTAAAGTACAAATACAACTACCGTAGAAGAGCTCATTACAAACTCTCAAATTTTTTATATGAACTCAGCAACTCGCATTTGTCAATATCTGGGAATGAGTCCTTTTAAAGATGATATTTTTATGGAAATGGAACCAAATAAAAAAGATAGAATGCATTTTAAGTTTCGCAGAGTGGAAGTTCCCAGTTCAGCGTTTGTTAGTCCACCCATACAAGAGTTACCGCAAATGAATCGTAAATCTAAATAAAGGACTATTGTTTAAGTGAGATAGCATCTATAAAACTGGAAAAGAGTATATCGAAATCCTAAAGAAAGTGGAGAATATTATACTCTCCAACAAGCTGCCGATAAAATAGGACTTCCTAAAAAGACGCTTGATGATTATGAAAGGCATATTCGAATCGCAGAAGCAATGGAATTCGATTTTTAAAGTAACAAATACGCGGGCATGGGTTTACTTAGAAATTTTGTAAAATAGCAAAATCAAGTTCAAAAAGTTACCCCTCCATTAAAATAGGAAATAATTGAACCGGACATATTTTTGAATATGGACTGACATTAAGCTAATGATAGTTGTCGTTTGTTCAGTTGATTAACTAAATTTAATTGCTGAAAGGATATCATTTGATATGTGGGAATCTTTTGGATGTTTTATCTAAATTAATTAAGTGATAATAATTTGATGATGATGAAAATTTTAGGAGTAGGTGTCGATTTAGTCGAAATCAGCAGGATACATCACATTCTTCAGATGAACTATAGACGTCGGTTTTTGACTAAAGTTTTACATCCCAAAGAACTTTAATTTTTCGACACAATAGAGAACTAAGAATATCAGGGCGAGTTTGTAGCATCACGATGGGCAGCAAAGGAGGCAACAGTCAAAGCAATTGGGAAACGTGAGCTAGTCTTTGCTAGTACACATATCACTAAGGATTTAAACGGTATTGATTATGATGATATAGGCAAACCATATGTAGCTTTGGAAGGATAGACTAACGAATAGTTGATTAAAGAACTCAATATTACTAAGATCCATATATCCTTGGCACATGAGGATTAGCTGGCTGTGGCATATGCTTTAGCTATGACTTCCGCTTGATTGCTGTTTCTTTGAAAATACTCAAATATTTTGATAAAAGCAACAACACTATAATTATTAGAATATATACCATTGGTATGTAATTATTTTTAGATGATTGTTAAAGATATATGATCAGGCATAACGATTTGCTCCAGCAATACGAGACTTTTTACTGCCGATAGGAGGAGGTGGGGTAATAGATTTATTTTGCTTTGGAGGGGGAGGAGGAGGTGGAACTTTACTTCCTGTTGCTGTCTGACTCTGATCTTCATCTTCAGGTACTTTTCCATTGATCCTATATCGCTTCAACACAGGATCATACTCAATATCATCTTATTTTTCAGGAGGCGCCTGTTGGGCAGTTTTTGGTTTTTATTTTTCCCCTTTATCAGTTAACTGAGACGTGGCATTTTTCAATTTATCAACGGCCTTACTCCAATACCCCATAAGTCCTTCTTTTTATCGATTATTATCATTGATTGATATTTTTTCATTTTTGATACTCACCTTGTTGGAAATGATGGAAATAAGCTTCAGTTTGAGTTGCTTGCTGATTTGATAATATTTTTCAGTGATTTATAACTCGTTGACATACTTCATGATGGATTCAACAAGTTCATACTCCTCGGGGATGTATTCAACTACCTGGTTAATTTGTTTGAACAGCAGTCCTAAAATATTTTTATTTGTTCTGACCATGTAGTGACAAATAATTAAAAGGAGTATATTGGTGGTTGCACTACTTAAAGTTTTGTTAAAAAGAAGAGCTATTAATTTGTCTGAAGGATATACTACAAGCAAAAAGCATAATTCTTATTCATTAACTTATTTCAGATCTAGGATATAGTTAACATAAGTTACTAACTATGACTGCAAAAAATATGCACGGTGGGCTATAATATACTCGCAGTAAGTTTGGGTGTTTTCCTTGAGAAAAGAAGAATATTTTTGGAGATAGTTTAAACCCAATTTTACCAATAGGAGTATAAATTATAGAGTAAGCGCCTTAGCGCTGCTATAAAAATACTCGAGAGAAAGTTCATGCGCCACTTATTTTTGACTTTCAGACAATTAGATCCTGTTTTTTAAGATGAATTCAGAAAATATTTTAATTATAAGTGGGCTGAAATTTGGATTTTTAGAGGTAAACGGTAATTAATTGCTTTGATTTTCCTCCAAACAATTTATAACGCCTCCATTTTTGGGGAGAAGTCTTTGAAGGAGAATATTTGGTTACTTTAACCAAAGTTAAATCAAGTCTCTATTCTTAAGTTCACTATTATAATTATAGGGTCTTTATCTATTTTTTTATGATAGAGAATTTAGCTTATGATTAGGTTTTTGCTCTATATACTCTTAATCAAAGGGAATATTTATGCTAGCATTCACAGCAACTACTATTGGTGGTTGGATTTTCTCCTATTATTATTGTCTAATATTATCAATTGGTTGAATTAACTCACCAACAGCCACTTCTTATCGCTTCAATCTTTTAGCTAAAATCTCCTGGACTGGGTTATTGGTCTTGCTGTTTCCTTTTTTTAATGGAGGAGGAGGGGGTGGCACAATTTTAGATTTAGCTTGTTTCTACAACTGCCTTTATTGTATCTATTAGGATGACTACTTTTATCTTTCCTGTCTAATTTATATTGCAGGTTATTAACGGTTGAATGAAAAAGGGGATTTAAATGATTATGCCGCTGTATTGGTGTTACTCTCTTCTAATTAAGGAGAAACTGGCTTTGGTGGTTCTGGAGCTTATCTATTCCTTTGAACCATTTTATTTGGAGGGGGAGGAGGAGGACCTTTAAATCCTTTTTTTGTTTAGATTTTTTCTTTCGGAGGAGGCACAGTTTCAGTTTTGCTTTTTATAGTGTTACTAAGTTCTATTGACTATGATGTTAATAGGCCTACTGCTGAAGGTATTGCTGTATTTTTTTCTTCTTTTGTCTAATTGGTGATCATTTCCTTTGATTATACCTTGGCTTCCTCCCTTTTTGATTTGGGAAACACTTCTAATTGATTGTAAATATTTAACTTAGGTTATTTATCAATACCAACAGTATTTTATCTTTTATTTGAAGGAGTAGATTTGTCAACGATTGGAAGCTATTTTACGGATTATTTTTAAATTGATGTTATACTGCTTGTTTATATAACACTTGGTTCTATTTTTAAACCTGTATATCCCTTCACTTCTCCTCCTTTTTTTAAATATTTTTGCTTTAATAGCTCAATTCGATTCTTCTTTTCATCAGCTGAATTTATAATCCCACTGCTGCTCACCTTAAGATCATCATTAGTTTTTGAAGAAATGAGGGTTTTTGCGATCTAATTTTATTTTTTAACTTCTGAAATTGGTGAAATAGATGTTTAATCCCTGATAGATAATTTTGTATTTTCTTCTTTCCTTGGCAAAATACTGC
>Ga0302268_1000743_pt1 | contig 20224 bp, 8 predicted proteins | sample III_Bog_E2_1_FD_194554 | JGI IMG/M metagenome (GOLD analysis project Ga0302268, IMG submission 194554) | Peat permafrost microbial communities from Stordalen Mire near Abisko, Sweden - III_Bog_E2_1 | ecosystem: Environmental > Terrestrial > Soil > Wetlands > Peat | place: Sweden: Abisko... | reverse complement strand
TATTTATGCCGTTTCAAAGGTATGGCCGCAGGGTAGGTCAGATGGATCGTTCATGAGTTCACATGTAATTGGGCAAATAAACATTTAGTTGTATTCTTCTAAGGTTTTGCTGGAATTGAAGATTCTGTGTTCTCTTTGTATTTCATAGACAGGCTAAATAAGTATAATAAAAATAAAGTCTAGATATATTTACAGTAAGTTAATAAAGCAAATTTATTAATCTTTTACTATCCCTCTTCGAGGCTTTCTTTATTTATGTGATATTATTGTAGCATTGCTATGAATATCGAGCCTTCCAATTTAAATAGGGACTCCCAAAAGAAGATCGATTTTGTTTGGAAATAGTTAGAATGTTGAATTTCAATTTACTTGATGAATTAAGAATCAATCCATAGAATAGTCCAGTAAAGGTGTGCTTCGGACCTACTGTTTTAATAAATTTTTTAGTCCTATTTGGACCATTTGATGAGACTCTTCAAAACTTTCCTCATTTTCCTCATTTTTGAGATAGTTGAGCACATATCATTATTTCTTGCATTTGCTAAATATAATAATAAAATGAAATCTTGTAGATTTAAATTTATTTTAGATAAAATGAAGAAGATTTGTTAATTTTCTTTATTATCTCTCTGAGGACATCGTTTTCTATACATCATAAAATGTTCATATTAATAATAGCGATTCTATTTAAGATGAAGGACAATGAATTATAAAAAAACATAACTCTACGATTCATATGGGAATAATTAATGAGAAGCAATCATAATTAAAATGGAATAGCTTGTGATATAGAATGCATATCATTCAACAAGGTGAATCCACCTATTTTCAGCATCATCAGCGCTTTCGTTTTCTTAGAAATAAAATGCTCCAAAGTCAAGTCCATTTATTGATAAGGTCCCAGATTTAGTCAGTATTGAGTATCGGTGCTCCTTCATGATACGTTAGATCTTTATGATTTTCAGAGTTTCAACTTCCATGCCAGCAGTAAGATATTTGCAGGGGATCCATTTTTCATTCACCAAAATTAAATGATCCTCTGTGACCTCTACAAAGCCTGTTTCAAGGGTAATCCGCAAGAAAGAAATAGCTCCTGATATTCTGCTGCTTGAAACCACTTCGACAAATTCATCTTTTTATTTGATAAAATCTCCCTTTTTAATTGTGCTAATTGGAACCTTCATCTCGAATCCATTGCGTTCAAGAATGACTAAAGTATCCTCTGAGAAACAAGTTGCTGAACATAATGCAATGCACGGAGGCATACACAAAAAATATATCATTCCTGAAAGTAGACACATAGAATGGCATCCCATCCAACATCCTGGTGCGGCTGGTCCCATCTGAACTGTAGACAAGAGAAGAAATATAAATAAGGCGTGTATGAGCTTGGCCATTTATTGACTGAGACAAAAAAGAAATATAATATAAAATAATTTTGTCTACTATTTATACTAAATTAAAATACTTGTAATTTTAATAAAATTACTTTTTTATATAAAAACAAAAAGTCGATAAAAATATTAGGGCATATGAATTATTCATTTATTTCTCTTTAAGTTCCTTCAATCAATTATTTAAACAATCGAGGTTTTTCATATAATCCATATTTTTTCTTAAACTGAATTGTCCTCAGAATCATCAATGATAATTATCTAAATATGTGAATTAATCAAAGTAAATCAAGGAATTCCCACAGGGATTATTCCAATAAGACATCAAAAATCACCTAGTCCACCCACAACAGGGCCTATAAAGGTAACTATTTTTATTATTCTTCAACTCTTATCTTAGAAAATAACCACTATAAACTTTTTTCGTTCAACTCCCCCTCCATTGCTTTTATCACTCGGGGAAACTACTGATTTATGAGATCAAAGATGGCTTTATTGAAAATATGAATGTAGGTATGCTCTTCTATTTATGCTTCAGTCTAGCCTGTTTCCTATATAGACGAGCAGTTTACTATTTATTCTTTTTAAAAAGTGATGTAAAGATCATCACTAAGTAGAAGTTCAGTTAGTGTCTGGTTGACCTGAAATTAATATATTTTTTGTAATATTTGCTCGTGGATGTCTGGCTTTTCTATATATTTAATGCTTTACCTAAGATATAGTGTAGTAATTTTTGCAAAACCCATTTTAAACCTTCATCTTCACGATTTTACATATTTTAAGCATTAGATTTGTGCTAAATATGATTGAGGATGGATGCCTGTAATTAGATTATTTATTCCTTCAGTTATGGGTAAAATTAGGCATTCTCTAATATGGGTAGCTCTTTTTGAAAATCTAATATTTCTTGAGGTTGGGTTTGTTGCTCCTTGGCGATAAACATTTTAGCAGTCATAAGCTGATGCAATTTAAAGTTTTTCCATTTAATGACGACTTGTTCCTGTTCCGGATATAAAGCCTCTAATTTGTTCGCCTTGACTTCCAGAGTATTAACAACAGTTCGCATAAGTTACTATAGATTGTCTTATTCCTTCATCTCCTTTTCTTTTCTTTGTTCTCGTTTCAGCATTCGGTATAGTTCCATTTTTTGTTAATGGTCTATCTACCTAAATAGTTTGTCTTTTTGCTTATTGATGAGGAAGGTTTTCATATATCTTTAAATTTTAAAGATGCACTTTTTTTATTTGTTCTTCAGCCTATCATCCTTCATGATTCTGACAGTCTATTTTTAAATGAGTCTGTGGCTGATTTCAACTGCATTTTTGCATGGATAATACGAGTCTCCCAAAATTAAATAGTCACTAACCGATCTCTTTTTTTGTTTTTATCCCTTAATATTTTTAGGATTCTTTTTTAGTTACTTGTTTGATTTTATCTTGCCCTTTTTTGTTTTAATACTCAATTTAGATTACTTAACCAAGTGGTGAAAGGATTGCGATGATTGTTTATTATGAATGGGTTGAGGCGGCAAGGTGAGACTGGTATCGGAAGAATCAGAGGAGGAAGAGTAATGAGAGTGGATCATATAATCGGAGGGATGACTAACTTAAATTAATGATACTTCATCTATGGCGTTCGATTATTATTATAATTCCAAACGACCAACATTAACCCTAACAATTCCAATGCTATAGTATTTTTATTAATAAAATCTACTTCAATCCACTCATTCGAGATCAAATTCCACTGCCTTTCTATTCAGCTGATGAAATTTATCAAATACCTTAAAATGGCATATTAATCTTCCCACTATTTTAATAAAGAAGATTATTAATATGACTCTATAAATCGAACAATATTATTGAATTACAACATTAACAAGTTACTGGCAAATGCACTGACGATGAATCAGCAGAGTCTGCTTTATAATAATTAATTAGATGAAAAGAATAAATGAATTGAAATTATCATACGAAGCAGCCACCTCATCTTCCAAACCTCATAAAATAATGAAAATGATGATCGAGGGCTTCCTGGCAGAACTGAAAATGATTTCCTAAAATCAGTTGGTCCTTAATATGTAAAACTAGCAATCCAATAAGGGTAAACTCGAATTAACAGAAACCAACTAAACAGGTTTTTCGCATCTGAGTACTTTTTCTTGTGAAAGTGAGTCATCAAACCGATTGATGCCGCATACGCTGATAGAATCTTCGGGGGAGTAGGTGGAAAGCAAAATAATATAAAAGCAGCGGATTAAACACATCCTCAACGAAGAAATATAAAGTAACGAGGAATAGTACCTATATCTTCAAGAATTGTTGGTAATGAAAAGATAACGGAACGAGTAATTAGATAAAATGATCGCTAGGGTCACGCATGAAATTAATAAAAAATCCAATGAAACGAGTAATATCGCAACTTCCAGTGAAGATGACTATCCGAGTTTCAGTGCAAGGATAGTTAAGTTTTTTTCGATATGATGTCTCCCTTCTTTTTTCTTCATTTGATAAATCATTCCGTTATGCTTGGCAAATGAAATAATTTAGTATTGTTACTCATGCATGATGAAATTTTATAATAATCCTCTTAAGGAATAAAGTCGTTAATCATAAAATAGTTTAATAGTTTTGTCGCAAGTAAACCCAAAGATCTACTCTAAAATTTGGGTAACTTTTCTTTAGTATTAGTAAAATTGTTATCATTTTATGATGGCTCATGATTATTGCGAAATTTTCCAGTTTAGCAAAAGGTCATAAAATCATGTAATTTTGCTTAATGCTGAGTATTAGGTATAAATAAAGGAAGATAATCATTTGTCACTCCAGAGCCAACTTAAAATCAACACTTGCTAACGCAAAGGCATAGCTCCATTCCACCTAAATCTTGTTTGAAAAACGAATTTAGAAACCTTGCTCATTTTCATCAATTTTATACAATTCAATCACTCTTTTTCCATCTTTATCAATAATTGATGAATTTTCGACTGAAGGAATCACTTATTTACCAGATAATTTTAATGCGAAAAATCCTTTTTATGTACACATTCGAGGCTGAAGGCTACTGAATTTTAATATTTTGTTGTAGTTTTATCCAATTTAATATAATGCAGCCAAATCTTTTTATTTTTAGCTGCCTTCTAACCGATTGTAGGCTATTTCTGAACTAAGGGTAAATATTGAGAATCTCCTGCTGGGACTTAAAGCACCACAACTAATATCAAAAACGATAGTAAAGCGGCTTTCTCCTCCTACGCTAAGATTGTATTTGCTGCCAGTAAAGTTGGAGGTCAGTTCATATATTTTTCCATTTTATATGTTTTCAGTTAATATAAATTTGCTGTAAGGCAAACGACTAACTTTATTGCAGATAAAGGGACTTCCATTACTGCCTGAAAATTAAAAGCTTTTCAAGAAAACGCCAAAGAAATAACTAACTTTTATCTGAAAAAGATTCTCCAGTTAAGTCTATTTTATGTCGCAAAGACTGTTGCCTGATGTCGTTATAATAGGATTAACATTTTTGAAAGTTTTAGGAACCGAAACAGTCTTTTATACCACTTCCTGTAAACTGTGCGTGTATTCGTCCAATGGTGTGGGAGGCAATATTTAATTAACATCTGCAGCTTTTTTGTTTGCTTAAGATAGTTGGTCTTTCATCATTACATGACTTGAGAATTCCTGTAATTTATATTCAGTCATATATATCTACTAATTAAAATAATTATTAAGATAAAGTTATAAATGGATACAGTAACATTCATTTCTGTCGTACAATAATTTAAATTGATAAAATTCAAATTCAGTAACTGAAATGAGTCAAACTCTTTAAAAACTGTTAACACGATCGAATGAAGGAACTTTGAACGATAATGAGCTCTCCTTTAGAACCCTTAAAGCATGTAGCCATTACAATTTAAACGACTTTTTACCGCCATCTCAAACAGTTCAATCTCGAACAATGATTATGAATATCAAAACTAGAGAGAAAAATGTTACTGAGCCAAATGACAGGCAATTAAAAGGGCATGAGTTTAATTAATTAAAGCGCAGGGTCGGGCTACTGGAGTAATAGCGTATATAAATGAAAAATGATCTCTAAAAGGCAAATTTAATCAATAAATAAAAAGATTAGGTAATAGCTAAACTAAATCTATTGATAAGAGAAAGTGATAGACAAGTGGAGAAATTAAAAATATAAATGGAAATGAAGCCTAAATTAAGTCTTGCGCGCAACAGTGTGCATTTTCAGTTATATCCAAAGTTTAGTAATATTTTAGCTATTCAGAGCAAACCTATCAGGTAACTGTGCAAACTGATCCGATCATCGAAACAGTAATTTCCAATACCATTTCATCAGTCAAGAATTAGACTCACAACAAGATTAGTTCAGATAGATAAATGCAAAGCATATATGAAAAATTAGAAAACCTCAAAATGGGAAAGCGCACAAACAAAGCAGACTCAATAAAACCAGTAAGTCAGCTGATGACGAATCCCAAAACTGATCGCCCTAGAGCACCAACTTTGTCCAATATTTGGGGTAACTGGGAAGACAAAGAGAATATGATGAGACTTTCCAACTAGCCAGAGTTTTTTAACAAGTTCAGTGAAAATACATTCCAGATGAATAAATAACGAGTCAGGCAAGAGTCAATTGACATCTATGCAATTGAGGAGGATAAACTTTAGAGAATTTTAAACGCCTATTTTGATTGATATTCATTTGTTAGCATTTGTCAATATCAATAATTAGATTTCATGTAATCCTAATTGACTCTAAATTTGTTACCTATCAGCAGCCACTAAAAGGAGATTGTTGAACTCATTAAAAAGGAACAAGTTGTTGTTATCAGCGGAAAAACAGGTTGTGGGAAGTCTACAAAGGTGCCACAGTTTATACTTAAGAGTGATCCTTCTGCTAAAATAGCCGTTTGCCAGCCACGAAGAGTAGCAGCAACCAGCCTTGCTATTCGAGTATCCCAATAGATGAACTGCAAATTAGGATCTCAAGTGGGTTACCATATCGGACTTGAGACTTTTCGGGGGTAGAGAACATCAATTATCTACATGACATATGGAATTCTAATCCAATAGCTCCTTTTCAAGGAAGAATTGCCCTACACTCACATTATCTTGGATTAGATACATGAGAGAAGCTTGGAAATGGATTTTACTTTCGTTGCACTCAAACACATTATGAGTAACACCAGTCGGAAAAGAGTCAAGATTATTGTGATGTCAGCAACTCTTAATGCACAGGAATTCGCCAACTATTTTTCAATCAACAAAAAAGACCAAACTTTGTTTTTGCCTGCCATAATACCAAAGATAAAAAATATCCAAGATAAAGATCAGCAGCGAAGAGGTCGACGCGGGAGAAATGAAGAAAGTCTGCAAGATAAATATGAAATAACTCAACCCAACTCTGAATAATATAGTGCAGCGGCTACATTAGCAATAAATGAGAACAGGCAATACAAAGTTGAAGAATATTTTCTGGATGAATTTAAAAAGTAAGATATTTACGGCTATGACTATAGGATTAGCGAACACGCTGCCGATTTTGCTTGCGAATTACTCAAGAAGATAGAAGAAAAGTATAAATAAGGGGATGTTCTCATATTTCTACCTGGAATATTTTAGATTAGATTGATCAAAAGCAGACTCACTGCCAAATATGGAATATAAGAAAAGAGAATTATTGAAGTACACTCTCTTTTCTCGGAAGAGCTTTACGATAACCTTTTTAACAAGAAGATCAACAATAAAATTATATTGGCTACTAATATCGGCTAAAGCTCAATCACCCTTCCGGCTTGTAAGGCTGTTATTGATTTTTGCCTGTCAAGGAAGAATTTTGGCAAAAATAGCACTGTAACAAAGTTAGAAACCACTTTGGCTAGCAAGGCAAGTTTGACTCAAAGATCAGGTAGAGTTGGTCGAGTATCAGATGGTGTAGTCTACAGAATGATCACATCCAAATTATATGAGACTCTCTCGGAGTATGAAACTCCTGAAATTCATTGCGTATCTCTTTAGATGGTGATCCTAAAAGCTAAACAACTAGACATGATGAATAAAAGTGAAATTGCTAGAAATCCTTATCTTTTCTTGATGAGTGTAATTGACCCTCCTTCATTTAATGATGCAAGCAGAGCCTTTAAAAATTTAATTAAATAGGAGGCTTTAGTGGGAGAAGAAAGCGCAAGTTAAGATATTGAGAAAGCAGATCAACTCTATCTTACACCGATTGGAAAGTTTATGGTGTCTATGCCCTGCGATTTACAGATTAGCAAAATGATACTGATGGGCCTCAAACTCAGAATTCCCAAATTAATTATCAGTATCGGTAGTATCTTGATGAGCTCAAAACCTTTCTTTGCTCATGAGTAAAAACGAGAAAATATTGAATCATTCATGCACTCCATTGTTGGCTATGATAGAGGTTTATTTAATGATTATCTTCTCCGATAGAACTTATTTGACCACTGGAAAAAATTATTCTATGAGCCTGTGAAAGAACGAAGACTGTATAAAAAAAAAGTGAAATATGTAGAAATATAAAAAACTACAAAAGGGCAATACAGCAAGGAATTTAGAATATATTAAAGTTATGATATAGAACAGGAGGAAATTTTTAAGTTTTTACAGGACTTCAATCAGGAAAAATGGACTGAGAAGGAGAGGAAATGGTGTCTTGAAAGGGCAATATATCCCAACGTCATGCGGGACATTGTTAAGATTGAAGAGAGTATCAAATTTAAAATAGAAGCATTAGGTTATACATTTACTGAACAAGAGAAGTTCTCCAATTAATTAGTTCTATTATGTCTGGCTTATGCGTTTCCTGACAACACATGTCAAGTAACTTGGAGTAAGGAACTTAAAAATGAGCAGGACCCATACTATATCGATTTGAAAGTCTGTTTTGAAACTGGAGATGATTTTATTCACGATTACTGCCATCCATAAAAAAAATACCGAATTGAACAGTTCAAAGACTCAAAATAAAAACGTATCTACGGATCATGCAGTGTGCTCAAGAAGTTTTTACTGCCCCAGTTTTATCAGAAATCCAACTTGGATAGTGCTTCTGAGCTTTATTACTATCTCTTTAAGAATAAACCTTTCCATAAATTGGGATCGGATGTTATCTATGAGCGCAGACAGATTGTAGTCATGAATGAATCCATCAACAAAGCAACTATTTCTCCAAAAACTGATAAAAAATATTTTTTACTCACAAATAAGTTTACGGAGATTGGGGATAAGAAAATGGTTGCCACTAGCGCTTTGATAGAAGAGGGAACTTATCATATCATTCAGCTCATATCCAAAAGATCTGTTGAAATATCTTCTCATCCCTCACGTTAATTTTACAACAACTTCCGCATCGACGGAACTACTTACGATTTTACTTCCATAATAAAGAATGAAGATATTTCGATGATCAGTGAGATGCGCAAACTAGCAAGTCGTTAAAAGAATAATAGTATTACTAGCAGTGAGTAGGTGATGAGTGTTGAAGATGTAAATCGATTGCAAAGGCTGCTTGAGAACAACTAAGTTTAAAGATATAAGAAATAACCTTGGGAAACGCTGTATGTACAGTAAATGAAGCTTGACTGCTAGCAGCAATTTTTGCCTATTTAAACGCATTGGAAGTTGAAATAATCAAACTCTTTTATGTAAAACTATAAAAAATGGAAACTCTAGCATTATTAGGAATTTTATAAATTTTATCGTCCCATCACTATCTAAAAATATACAATCATTTGCCAGAAGTGCTATCCCAGATAAATAGTAGAGATTGAAATGCTTGATTTCTATAATCAAACGACTAATTTGCTCAAACTCAATGAATTCAGCGGCAGTTGGATCATTCCCGAAAAGTCTATGAGTCTCTGTTGCAAAAATCATCATCAAGTAGGATTAAAAATTTAGGAGTAGTCTGCTAAACTGGACAGAGAATAATTGTTAATATACTGTCCATATAATAAAGTAGTTTAATTTTTTAGAGAATGGCCCTCAGCTGAATAGTTGCAGATAGATCTAAACCGAGGGTTGGATGAGTTAGCAATGATAAAACGAAAAACCGATTTTTATCAGTGCCTCTTCTGTTTTGAGTACAATGACCACACAGAAGAGATGATGCACTTATAATTTCACCGAGATCAATTGAGAGATAACTTTTGGAAGAAAGTGCTGGAGCATTTAAGGAGTTATCAGCACCTAACCAATTTAAAGATATACCGTGAAAGTTTGAAATGAAATATGATGATACTTCAGTATTTTATTGATATTTATCACGTTACACATAAAATTTAATTATAAAATTCACTTAGTCTCCATGTTCACAGCATTACCTGCGAGCTCCAAACAGCCGCATTTTCAAACACCTCTTGGCTATGTCGATATCAATACTCCTTTCCCAAGGCAAACTCTTCAAGGATTTTCTACATTTTAGGCTGATGAAATAGATCAACTGAAAAGAAGATCGTTAACTGGACTAGAATACCCTCGCCGTCAAAATTAAAACAATTTCGTTCAAAAAGTTAGAGTAAATTACAAATAAAATGTAATTCCAAAATGTTCTCAGCCCACAACCAATATTTGCTTTTCAATCAAAAATACTCATCAAAATCAGCATAATTTAATCATAAATAAACCATCAATACAATCATTAACATGTTCAACTTCCAAGCAGCCTCCCAGAACTCAAATCCTTAAAAAGATTTAAATCCCGTCTTTTGAACTTGGCCTTGAAAATTATATCGCAAAAAATAAAGAATTATAATACAATGCCAAAAAAAATGAATAGCATTCCTAGGTTGATTTGAAATAGTCTGATTTTTAAAAAATACGAGAGCTAGGGAAAGGGAAGTTTGGGACTGTCTATCTGGTGAGGTAAAATTAAGTATATTTTAGACATTTTAGATCGAATTTTGTATGTGCCATGAAGATTATCAAAAAATCTATAGTTCGGTAAGAAAAAGTGTAGCATCAAGTTGCGAAGGAAATTCGTATACACAATGTCTTAAAGCATATAAATATTATTTCTTTCTACGGCTATTTTCACGATAGGGATCATTTTTACATTCTGAGTGAGTTTGCAACTGGAGGGCAGGTGTACTCTTTATTAAAAACTCACCATCGCCTTTCTTAAGGATAAACTTCTAGGATAGTTAGATAGACGGCTGATGGCCTTGAAATGATGCATAATCTCGGCTTTATTCACAGAGATATCAAACCATAAAACCTCGTTCTTCAATTTGTATATATTATCTGATGAAGAATACAGTCAAGATATGCGACTTAGGATGGGCTGCCGAGTGCTCTGTAAATGAAATGAGAAAGTCTGTATGTGGTACTCCATTATATTATTCTCCTTAGTTAGTGAGACATATCCCTTATAATTCTTTGATTGATGTATGGTCTTTAGGCCTGTTAACATATGAACTTATTGTTGGAAGAATTCCATTCAAAATATGGAGTTAATTTGACTTACCAATCATTCTTGAACAGGAAGTCTAATTTCCCGATTATATTGATTTGAAAGAATCAACTAAACTCTTTATTCTAAACTGTCTGACTAAAGTATCTAGTTTACGACCTGACATTTCGATGCTTAAAGATTATTCATTTATGAGTCGAAGAGCGGAGTAATATTCTTCAAGTCTGAATACATAAAGCTAATCTCTCTTTTGAAATAACCTGATTTATCAATGTATGATGTATAAAATTTAGTTCTATTTAATAATTGATCATTAGTACTTTACCCCACAAAATTATTAGATTGATATTATTGCATCAAATAGGCCACAAATACAAAAAATACAATTATGTCAATTTCATCTTAAAGCTGTTTTTACTCCGTGCTTTAACTTTTAAAGTTATATTAATTTAGAAAATCACAATTGCAATGGAAAACGAAATTTACAACATGAACTCTAGCTCAGTACAAGAGTCAGATTCGCGTGGCTCGAGGTTGGTACATATGAAATTACTTAGAAACGCAAGCCAATGTTCGATGATCGGGGAAATCTGCAAAATGGCGTGCGACTTACTTTCGAAAAGGGTTTCGGCTTTAATCAGGATGCAAGCATAAATAGTGCTCAATGCATCGACGATAACAAGATAATATACATTTTGGGTAAGCAAGTTGTGTTATATGACATGTTATCCTAAAACCAAAAGGTGATGGATAACTTTGGGCAGGAGTAGGACATAACTTGTTTCAAGTATTTCAAGAATATGATGCTCGATGACAATATTCTTTACGCTCTCTATGCTGCCAATAAGATATACCCAACTTTAATCATTAAAAATTTCAGCAAAGGGCACAGTCAAAAATATATTATGTCCCATCTTTAAAAAGAGGAAAAGGTTGTCTTCCTTGATTTGGTCAACGATTACAAACTAATATGCGTGCTGTCTTAGCTCCAGGGAAACTACAGATTTTCATTAATTTAGATAAGTTCTAAATAAGTTTTCTGCTCGTAGAGTCTCTACTTTCAGCTCAAAGGAATAATCATACCCTTCTCAAATGATAAAATCATCATCCTATACAGTGAAAATTAGTTCTATGTTATCACAATAGGACTCGAAGTGAAGCCCATTTCTCTCAAATTTAGTTAGGTATTGAAATAGCAAGATGAAACAATAGTTGAAGCGATATCTTCGATGCAAAATGATCTTGATCTGTACCTCATCACCAACAAAGGCAATCTCTATTATATCACGGTCAACATTGCTAAATTTTAAATTGCAAAGCATAGAAAACAGTTTCTTGGAAACTACTAGACTGTCGATGCACAAAATAACTTGATCCAAACATGCAAACTTCCTTCAAGCATTTGCTGCAATGAATATAATATCCTTATTGGATATCACTATGTGGAGTAATTTACTCTTGTCAAGATATGCGCTCTCAATACTGTGAATTCTATTTAAACAATCAAATTCTCTTGCCCATTCCTCCATAAAATCACTAAGATGACCTTCGCACAGGAGACAATGGCTGTCTGTGTGATAGTCCAAGTCAAATAAAACGATAAATACGATCTCTCAATTCCAATTCAGTCAGATTACTTGAAGTAGAAAGGATAAATTAAGACTATCAAGCAAAACCCTCAAAATCATAAACTCCCTCCAGGAAAAGTATTTCCTGTAGTCTTCAATCTCCTTTTGCATGATACTTTAGTTGAAACTTTACGATCTCCAATCCAATCTGTGCTGACTTCCACTCTTCTAACTCAGAAAATTTTAGATATTTGCTTAATTCCAACCAAAAAAATATTCTTGATCCTTTCGGCCGAGAAAAAAATAAAGGCAATCAAATATGAACATATTTCTTCAACAAGTTTTGAAAGAATGCTGGCTTGGGAGTGCACTTTTAATGCCAATGACAATCCGACTAGTTTGGATGTTCATCCTCTCACTTTTAATGTCGCTGTGGCTTTTAAGGAAGGGCTTAAACTTTTTGTTATCTGTTCTGAGGGTTTGCGCAGTACAAACATTCAGTTTCCGTTAAAAAATTGTGAATCAGTTAGATACTCCAAATATGGTCACAAGTTAGTAGCTGGTTCCCTCAATCAGCTCATCGTGATAAATCCCTACGACAATAAAGTTATAAACACTATTCAGCTCAATTCAGGATATATGGTCAGATAACTTTCTTTCCTCAGCAAAGATATGTTTCTCCATGGAATTTTTGCCAATGGCAGTAGCATGATTATGAACAGCGAGGGAGTGAAGTTGTTTGAAGTTTGGAATAAAAATAGCAAGTCAATCTGTTCTGCTTTTGACAGTGTTTTTGATATAATGGCCGTCAGCTACCCCGATAGCATCACTAAATTTTATAGAGATCGAGGAAGTCAAGAATTTGCTGTTATGTGGACCTATCCCTTCAACATTACTAAACTTTTAATAGTGAATGAGGTGGGAACTATTTTTATGGGAACATCTCTTGGTAAAATTAGAGCCCATCAGTGGCCTTTCACTGATTCGATGAAATTCAGTAAATATTTCACAGAAATACAACTCCATGCTGCGCCTGTCACTGAATTAAAAGTAACTCATGACTATGGACTGCTGATTAGTGGAGCCTAGGATGGAAGTATTTTTATAAGTAAAATCAATGCTATCAGTGATGGAATTTCTGTGAACGATGCCTAACTTCTAAGTTCTTTTAAGAGTAGTTATAAAAATTATAAAACTTTGTATTATCTACAGCATTATTTGAACACCAGTACAACCATATAAAATGATCAATAGTAGACAATCGGACAACTGTAATCAGACAAATCGGATTTCGATGCTGAATATAGTGATATAATTGCTAACATCCAATAAAATATTGACAAAAAGATCAAAGAAGAAGAGGAGAAAAGGAATAAAGATTTAAAAGATTAAATTGGTCCTCTTTAGCTTTCAATTGAAAAACTAAATTAAAACAAAATGGCAATTCGTGAAGAAGTTGTTAAACTTATCAAACAAAAAGCTGATCAAAGCGTCCTACTGGAATAGCAAAAACTTACCAAAATGCGATCTCTTTATAAAGAAACTGATTTGCTCAACGAAAAGAAGTAGTTTTATTTAGAATTATATCGAGGCGAGCTTGAAGAACTTATTTCAAAGCAGAAGTTGTAACTTAACAATCTGCTGGCCGACTGCAAAGGTAAATAATAGAAGCTAACAAATGAGTGCGAGTAGATTGAGAAATAATATAATCATAGTAAAGTTAGTTATCGTTAATTGATGAATGAAGAAACTGAGTAGGGATAGATCTATAAAGAAAAGATGATAGAAGAAATGGGTAATGAGTTGGAATTGGCAAAATAAACTGGAGAGCTCCTTCGTAAAAGATACAATAAACTGTACCATGACAATAACAACTATGAGTAAAAAATGAAATATTTCCAACAGTTAATGACTGAGCTGGAAATTGACATAGAAAATGCTACTAATAAGAGAAATATCTTGAAGACATAGGAAAAGCAATTGGAGAAAATGCTGGTTGATAAGGACAAGCACATTTTTAACGAAGAAAAACAAGTGAAGGAACTGTTGACTGGAAACATTAGTAGTTATACACATGAGGAGTATTTAAAGCATAAGAAAGAAGAGCTGCTAAGCAAATAAAAGTATTTGGATGGTGAAATATCTGAACTTGATAAAAAATACGACACTTTTCAGGAAGATTTTACTCAAACATGCAAATAGTCAAAAGATTTAGACACAAAAATCAGTAATGCATGTGAAATCATCAATAGACTTAAAAATATTCAAAGATAAAAAAAACAAATTGCCTATCTTCACAGGTATAAGGGAAAATAAGTTTAAAAAAATTTGACTTAAATTTATCATAGAAGTTAGTTGGAGGCCAGTTGCATCAAGGAAAATTTAAATGAACTTGTCAACACTATTGATATCATTTCGATTGAGGATGACAATACTGAAGCTCCCATCGAAGTGGCAGTGGAGCAGAGAGATCACCTCATCAAGCAGGTTACCAATGCTAATAATCTTCGCAGAATTGATGATAACATTAGAAGAACGATCATGATTAAGCTTAATAGAGAAACTGTTAGTTTGACTTGTGAGGTGAATGAGCTCAGAAAGGAAAAGAAAACTCTTGCGATTAAAATAAATGAGATTTAAACTAATATTAAGTAATTGAAAGAAGTGGATATATTTAAAGAGAATAGCAGTGTCCAAGACATAGTGCCGGCTAATATTTCTATAATTCGAGGACAAACATCAAAGCATCACTCTAGTCATAAATTACTTCCTTTCCAGACTTATCATAACAATAAATCCATGAAGGGCTCAACACACTCAAAACAATTTGCAAAAGATCTCGACTAATCCTCAACAATGTTGCCTAGTATTATCAAGCACAATGTATCGAGCAGCATCGAGAGCAGTGGGCTCTGTGGGGTGGAGGAAACTGATGATGAGATTGTTACAAAGTGATGGTTTAATTTTTAATATCAATTAACTCTTTATTTTACTATCTTCTATCTTCGAAGTAATATTTTATTCATCAATTATTTCAATTTATTTGACAGGGATATCAATTAAAGTCGACTAAATATACATTGGAAAGAATATAAAGAAAAATGCTATTTTCTAAATATAATAAATTTATGTTATATTTTTTCATAATCACTTTATTTAATGAAAATCAAAAGTTTTTGTCTGAAATAGGCGATGATCAATAGTCTATTTTACGATATTTTTGGTGGTCATTGAAAGGCGGATAATTTTTTATTCTCGAAGTCGACCTTCCTTCCAGGCTTAAAATACTTTCCGAACAAGGCTAAAGTAATATTGATCTCTAGCCAAATCATTAATTTATCTTTCTCTTCGAACATTGTGAGTACCCTCCAGTAATAACAAAAAAAATCTCTTTTTCAAGTTCTTAAAATAAAATTTATATGCTCTTTGATTTAATTTTTTACTCTATTTTTATACAGCAGTTTTAAACGAGAAAAATATTTTTGACAGATAATAAGTATCTATTTGATTATTTATTCTTCGATCATAAAGAAGCATCTTGAATGATCGGAAAACTTTGTCCAAAATTGATAGCTTTTGGCGATTTATAAAATCAGTTATTTATGTCTTTCTTTCAAGGGATTACTACCGCCAACTATCAAATAGTTTTTTAATTAAATTGTTTTGTTTTTGCTTATTGAAGTGATCTGCTTTGATATCATTTTTTTTTAACTCAAATAATAATTCTCTATTTATTAGTAGATTATCGAATACTTTTAACAATTAATTTTTCTTAATGATTCTATTGAGTTTAAGCTATTTACTAAACAAAATGAAGTCCTTTATATTCTATTTAAAGCATAAGGTCATTGATAATCTTTTGAGGAAGTGAATGTGATGTGAATCTCCGATGGAGTCAATAACAAGCTCATTTGATAGCTTTTTTGTTATGAGTTACTGAATTGCAGATTAATTAAAACTATATTTTAGAGAGGATTAATTGCTTCCTCCTATACTTCGGCCACTTTGGTTTTTTTTGAAATTAGCCTATTTTCCCTGTTATTTTTCACTCTATTTCTCATAGTGAATGGTCGGTGAGATAAATTACTTCTGTTAATTGATTTTTTCTTACAATTTTTTCTTCTACTCTTATTTCTGTGGAGACTGTTTGCTAATATAGTCTTTGAATTGACTCGTGAAAAATATAGCTTCTGAGTTATTATTGGATTCTGTTTTTGCACTGTTGCCAATAAAATGATTAGGCAATTTTATCTATTAATCTTCAACTGGTGGTTAGCTGTCTCTCTCAGAAGAGTGCTCTTCCATTAAATGATTTAAACTTATTGGCTTCTCTATTATTTATTATTTTTTAATCAACTATTTGTTTACTATATTACTTTAATTTCCCTTTGCTGGAGTTTCAATTTGCTTATTAGTCTGCAAATTCTATAAGTCTAATTCATAAAATTACTTGTTTAACTAGACTTGATCAGTGTGCTACGACATAATATCCTTAACCGTTGGGGTGACCAGTACTTAATTTACGTGGCTATTTATTTATTTGCTTGCATTTTCCTTAATCTATTTTAATTCCTTAAAATCAGTAGTTTTATTTACTAAATTACTGGTGGAACTTTGAATGCATGGAGCGTTAAAATTGCTCATAGTTTTTACGAAGTTATTGTACGTACTTTCTGCATTCTTTCTTCTCTCTACAGAAGATAATCTATCGTTTTTTTCTGACAGTTGCTCCATGATTTGCATTCTCTTGCGCTTTGAAAATTCAAGCATATTCTTGATAATATATTATTAATAAGTACAAAGGTTAAAATAATCACATTGAGATGAAATAACTTATATTAACGAAGGTATTTAAAAGATATCAAGGCACAGAGATTCCAATATCATTTACATATAAATTCTAACTTGTATTGTATGATATCAATTGCAATTGGTCTTTACCTGATAATTTATATTACCATCAATGACTCATATTAAATGAAATAGAATAAGTTCATTGAATATCTGCTGAAGTTGATTAATTTTATTATTAAATTGTAGCACAAATAAATATTTTTTTATCTTTATCTTTTATTGCAAAAGATTAATATTTCTTGTTATTTGTGGTAAACAGTAAATTTTATTCTTTTTAATTAGATTTGCAAATAAAATTAATTTAGAAAATACCTGATATTTCAGAAATAAAATCATTCTTTATAAAATCATTACGTATTATTGAATAAAAGTCAAAGGTAGTTCGTTAAACAGCTAATTAAGCATAGTTTTCATCATTCATCCCTCATCATCGACAAATTTAATTGCCTTAAAATCAATTACTAGCAGTAATTTGATTTATATAAGCTCCTTATATAAATATCAAGTATATAATCGAAAAATATTCTTCCAAATGTTATCCCATTCTTCTACTCAACTCAGATTACTTCCAATAAAGCCTAAACAAAATATTTTCCTCTCACCCATCAGATTAAGAACAAGTGAAGATGTCTTTTCTCGCAAATCAAAAATTGTCCGCAATAGCATCTAAAATTGTCATCGAATCCACCAGCTCAGTAAAAAGTTAAAATAGACCTCGGAGAGATTTCGATTATAAATTTTGGAAATACATAGCAAATAAGATCAGGTTTGTCAAATGGAGCTTTTTTAAAAAATGTATGAAGGTCCATTTTCGACCGTATTTAGAGTGAGAATTAAATAATCAGGAAAGCATTATGCACTCAAAAAGATCATCATTGATGAGGATCACGAGAGCAGATAAGAACGCATTTGTAGAGCAATTCATAGTAACTTTCTCGTCAAAATAATTGATGTTTATACTGAGAGTCATAATACTCAGCCAAAACTAAATATTCTAATGGAGTTGTATGATTGGAACCTAAAGGAATATATAAAGAGCGATTAAGTTATTGAACCTCTCATACTTAAATCATTTTGCTATCAAATGGTAAGGTCTTTATTGTATCTGCACTCCAAGTCAATATGCCATCGTGATGTTAAACCCGATAACTTCTTAATAAAGAAAAATGGAAGAATCGTATTATCTGACTTTGGATCGGCTAAATATATGAAGGCTAATGAATAAAGCTTAGGTTATATCAGTTCGAGGCCCTATCGGGCTCCCTAGTTGCTTTTAGGTCTAACAAATTACACAACAGCAATTGATATTTGGGCTTTGGGTTGTGTTTTCGTGGAAATGCTAACAAGAAAATAATTATTTTATGGTTCCAGTTCAATAGATTGCCTGCTCAATATAGGCCGCATTATCGGAACCAAAGACATCAAAAAGATAAAAGGAAGCTAACAAACATCTAAACTATTACCAAATATAAAGGGACTTGGTTTAAGTGAATATTTATTGAAGAAGGCAAGTCAACTATTTGTTGACCTGCTTTCAAAAATGTTGAAAATCAACCCTTTAGAAAGAATTGAGGCCATCGATATTTTAGTTCATCCTTTTTTTGATTAACTGCGTGATGATCAGGCATATCAGGAGATCATGAAAGAAAAAGCAGATATTTCTGATTTTTTCGATTTCAGTCCAAGTATATATCCAATTATTTAGTTGAACTCAAGACCTATGAGCAGTATAGAACAAGATTAATTCCTGTCTGGAAGAGAAGTAGGCCTGATAAGCGCATTTCTAATAATTGAACATTTGATTTTCTTTCTCTGTTTAGGTTACTATATTTTTATTATTTCAGCTGTTGGTATTTGATGTGATTTGTTGTTTTGATAAATGCATCATTTTATTTAATTTATCATCTCTTTAATTTAGAAAAGAGATATTTTAGGATATACAACAAAAAATTGAAGAAAATTTTATAATCTACCTTTATCTTCACCATTATTGAAATGATCTAAATTATTTGCAAGGATCCTGTTTATCTGTGCTCTAATTAGAGTTGCGAGTATGATGCTCGTCACTGTTATGCGTAAGATTGCAATAGCTGTTAAAAGCATGAGAGATGCAGCAAGTTTACACTCGAAGCTTATCAAAATCTTTGGAAACTAATGAAAAAATACTAATTCTATGTTCGATATCATCTTAAAACTATTGATTTATAACTGGCTAAGAGTCTTGAAAAAGGCTTCAATCCTAAAGCACCTCGAAGAACAAGAAGGCATTTCATAAACTTACGACTCATAAAAAGACTATTCAAGAACATCAAGGATGGGAAAAGGATATTAGGAAAATAAGTGAGCAAAGCCCTACTCCCTTTTCAAAACTATTAAATGAATTCAATGGAATACTATACCCAAAGAATAAAAGAATATAGCCAAGCAATGGAGGAACTCAAGAACTAAATATTAAGATTAAGGAAATAAGCCAACACAAACATATTTCCTCCCATTGATACAGAAAATCCTGATTCAAGAGAAGAAGATTCTTCTGATCAGGAGGAAAACAGTTAGTCTTAACGATCAGAAGTGTTACAAGTTCAAGTTAGACAGGTCTAAAGGCAGCAGCCTAATCTACCACCGGCTTCATCTCCAATTCGCGCAGACAATCAGAATGGACAAGTCTAAAGGCAGCAGCAGCCTAATCTACCACCGGCTTTATGTCCAATTCGCGCAGGCAATCAAAATGGACAAGTCTAAAGGCAGCAGCAGTCTAATCTATCTCCAATTCGCGCAGGCAATCAAAATGGACAAGTCTAAAGGCAGCAGCAGTCTAATCTATCTCCAATTCGCGCAGGCAATCAAAATGGACAAGTCTAAAGGCAGCAGCAGTCTAATCTATCTCCAATTCGCGCAGGCAATCAAAATGGACAAGTCTAAAGGCAGCAGCAGTCTAATCTATCTCCAATT
>Ga0302268_1000741_pt1 | contig 20252 bp, 15 predicted proteins | sample III_Bog_E2_1_FD_194554 | JGI IMG/M metagenome (GOLD analysis project Ga0302268, IMG submission 194554) | Peat permafrost microbial communities from Stordalen Mire near Abisko, Sweden - III_Bog_E2_1 | ecosystem: Environmental > Terrestrial > Soil > Wetlands > Peat | place: Sweden: Abisko... | reverse complement strand
TGATTGAAGTTGGCCAAATGTTCGTGATCTCTCATGGAATCCCTTGAGCTGGTTGGCAAAAGTCCTTTTGTATCATTCTTTGATGAATCTTCGTCTGATTCAACCTTAAATTCTTCATTCTTCAGTTCGAGTATATTTTATTTATCTTTAGAAGTGAGGGATAGGTTTTGGTCTAAATTTAAATTAAAGTTTTAGGTTTAGTATATTTACGACATATACTCCACCACCTCAGTCACTACCTATGATCTCTTCTCGATTGGGGAGTCGTTGTATATTAAAAGTTAGTCAGAATTTCTGATTTATTTTGGTACGTGAGATTCCTGGGTCTTCGAGGCTTATTATTTCATAATAGGAGACGGTTGAATTGCTTTAGCCTCTGATGATTATATAGGTGGAGGAGTCCACATATTCTCAACATTTCTTTCTTTAGAAAGTTTATCAATCTATAAATCCTAATTCTGTTTTCCTGAACTTTTATAGGAACGGTTTAGACTGGAATGAGATTTTGATTTTTTCTAAAATTCTTTTTCTTCCGATTTCTCTGACGCAGCGAACTCTTCAAACTGGTTTTTAATTTCTTCTGTCTCTTCTATCTACCCTTCAGATTGTATTTTCCTTTCTTCTGCCTTCCAATCAGGAGAATAGGGCTGATTCATTAAACTTTTACGGACCAACTACTTTTAGGGGAGGAGGGAACTTTTCATTTATTTACTTAGATTTAATGATTCGAAATCCTCGTGCTTGACGTAAGTTATTGGAGGATTTGTTGCACTTATGTTAAAACTTTGACTAGACCCCGATAACTGAGAGCGATTACGACTGTTACTGATTTCAATCTACTTTGGTGGTATGGGTTCAAATTGTTTGGTGTTACTTTTGGTTGGTGAAAAATTAAAAGAACCTAAATTGTTCTTAAAAAGCTATTGACTGCTTTACCGTTTAATTTTATGCATGATGCTGTCGAGATACTACAGTTCCGAATTAAATTTAGAGAGGAAAGATGTCTTACTGATATGAATCTCTTTGAAATTATTAATCTCCTTTTTGTGTGGCAAGAGCAGATCGTATACATTTTAGCAACCAAATCGACGACTAAAATCTAGTTGAATCATGCCGACTATCAACATTCGTAATTTAAGAGGATAGTAGCTCAGCTTTAATATTTTCTAAACCAATATGTCGTGCGTAGTAATACTATTGCTGCTTTTTTAATCGTTTTATCCAGTCTATGCCTTCAAATTGAGCTTCTATAGCAGTATGCATTCAGCCAGAGCCATTCCGATAATATAGGCGTCATATTTTTAATCAGCTGCCTACTTTTCATTTATTATTTTCATTTTTCCCGCGTCCTATTAAGGGATATTCTGATTGTTTTCGGCGTGGCCTAAAAAAGACCAAGGAGTGGCTATTTTTATTGTTTTCAGCAACGAATCCACATAAATATTTTGATATTTAAACTCGAAACACCCCGATGGACAGGAGTTCAGCACCACCAAATCCTATACAAGCGTGAAGAGCAGATTCCACAACTGAGAGGCAGTAAACGGCATGTTTTTCTACAAATGAAACTCCACAGTTTATTATAATGAGGAAAACACTTCTTCATACTTCACAATTGCCTTTCCATCATCATCCCCGCAGATCCCCGAGTTTTTTAAATAGCTAATTTTAATGGGTAGAAGCAGACAGTTGATTTTTAGGTAGTCTTTTTGTTTATCTCCGGTATGGAGTCTTTTGATTAGATTTTCCAAGTCAGTTTTCCACTGTTCAAATTTATTTTCAGTGATGATTATTTCAGACTCAGAGGGGTGATGTTTGTCTTTGGCTGGGGATGATCGGTTGTTTCCAAAATATGAAGGTAGTGGTTTATTATTTAGTTAAGTTGAGGGTTAGTTTCCCATATCTTTATTATATTGCGAATAATTATTATATCATCAATTAAAACGTAAATAAAAAATATTTGGAAGGGCAATGCAGCAAGGATAAATAGGGTTTTAGCAGATACGAGATGGATTTGAACAGATCAGAGCTATTTTGAAGGAAAGGGAGAAGTATCTGTCAATTTTAATGCATGTAATAAAATAATATAAGTGTATTTCATCCAGCTGAAGATAGTTAAAAATATCGATGATAAAATCAATTCCTCTGCAATCAATTTTAAGTTAAGGAGTTTTTACCTACCAGCTGCAATTTGTACAACATTCCTCTTTCTTTTGGTTTGTTTTCATACTCAAAGAATTAATTTCCAGATTATATTCTCCTCAATCCAACCTAGGACACTTTATTTTGTGTTAATCTCATAGAATAATTATAAGGCTCAATTTACTCCTCGATAGGTAACTCCTAGACATGACGTTGTATGGGTTGATAATGAGGTTATGGTTCTACATCTATCTTTTATTCGTGCATATTTTGTCCGTCATTTTGTCTGAAAAACTAAGCTACCAATTTATTATAATCAACTATCTGATATTTTTTATCGTTCTTGGTGCCTTCCAACTATTTAAACAGACGGTTGATATTTTTAGGATTGAATTTGAAGTTGTTTTGTACCTTCTGCACCCACACCTGATACATCTTATCGAAATTGGTCTTGATTATGTCTCGGATTTTGAAATCAATCACTGCATTCTATTCATTTAGGTAGATCTTAACGATGTAAGCGATGAGAATTAGACCCAGTTGAACGCGACGAGATTATTTATCCTTTTATAATTTAGGAGTGATGTCAAAAGCATCTTCGTAATAATCGTTTAGACATGGATCACCCACTGACCACCGCATTTCGTGCAAGGTTGATCCTAAGAACATAATTTACAACTCATTCATCATCATTATCTTGACGACTTAGAGTGTAATCTTGTAGAGAGGCACTCCAAACATATAGGGTTATTTCTGACCATTCTCGCAAATACGCTTCAGCAACGCGTGAGAATTGTAACTGAACTCTTCCTCAATAAAATGATTGTATTGAATCTGATAACGCTATCGTATTTGAACTTCAGTTGAGCGCTTTGGCCTTGCTTAGCGGTTCATGATGCTATAAGAAAATATTCAATATACAATCGATTTGAAAAAGAGGTACAATAATATTGAATAAGCTTTTACAATAATGTAAATTATGATACCCTTTGATTTATATGATGTATAAAGGCTAACAATCATTTGCTGGACGGCTTGCATCCAGATAATATCTGAGACATAATATGTTAATTCAAGGACAGTTCCCGGAAATAACATAAATATTTGTTTTTGTACTACAAGTACTCGATTGGTTTTTTCACTTTCATCTCCACTAATTCTGAGCTGAACACGCTTTCCAGATACCAATGAAAATAGTCCCGGAATAAAAATCTCACTTTAGACTCCTCACTGTCGGGATCACTTTCTTAAGGAGTCATCCAACGCAATAACATTCCATTTTTTAAATAAGTTGCTTTTTTGAGTCTCCTTTTCAACGAATTCAGAAAATCATCATAGGATATCTTCACTTTTTAACACATTGTAATCATTCTTTTTCTCATTTTTGCTGTTTACAAATATCTTATTGACTGCCGAAAAATATTGAAGGGGATGTTGGGAGTGCAGGTATCCTTAGGTTTGCGCTTTTTTTCCCTTTCTTATTTTTTTTATTCTTTTCTACTATCTTGGAACTCATCATTATTATCTGGAGGCTCAATGACAGCAGAAGAGACATTACTCACAGGTTCGAGAATTGGAACATATAATCGAGATTCCTGGAGTTGATTTTATTAATCAAATAAATATTCATCCATCTTAGATTCCCAAAATTGGAACTCCTCCTTATCTTTATTCCCTTAATCTTTTTGAATAGGCAATTATGAGTAATAAAATCTTCTGTTAGGTTAGCCGAGTATCTTATTTCCCGAGCTATTCCGATATGTAAAGTTGTAATGATTCATTTGTAATGATTATATGCTATCTAAAATTTATCCATACAATACGAGCTGAATATAATAAATATGCACTTTTGACTACATCTAATGAATTCTGACAAACATATGCTATCACCATATTTCGACATTAGTTGATAAAATACAAAACCAAAATGATTAATAATAAATACAAAACAAAATGATTAATAATAAATATAGAAATAGTCCTCTATAGATCATAATTGCTCCATTTCTATCAATATTTAAGAATTTTTAACTTATTCCGATTAAATTTAAGATAGAATTTACAAAATACAATTAGTCTTCTTAAGAAATTAGTATCCCATAAATTTTATCGATTCATAAAAAAAGTTTGTGCGAATATAAAAAGTAAAAATGTTAACATTTAAATCATTTAATATCATCAAACTACCATGCCGTCAAAATTTGCACTCATCATAACCTCTCTCTTTGCACAAACAATATTCTGTCAGTCTTCTTCAGGCCAGATCTTAGGTATTGGAATTGGCACTTTAATAATTATCATAGCTATCGTATTCTCCATCATATGGTGTCTCGTTTGTCGAAGTTCAAGCAGACCAGAGTTTTACTCTATTATCGGGTTGCTAGTACCAGCTATTCTCATTCTTGCATTCGCATTAACTCCCAAGTACAGCCAGCGTCAAGCAACTTCTACTATCACTGATTCTAACTTCATTCCTCACATTGTATTTATGGTCCTGTCTGTTGTTGGGTTTCTAATTCTTGGTCTATACTTGCTGTTTAGCTCTTCATTTACCTATAAAAAAGCTAAAAATGTAGCACGGTCTGCTTTTGTAATGCGAGAATAATAAGAAGAAGCATTAATACCGAACAATAGTGGCAGCAATATCGGCCAATCAAATCATCAAGGTGGAAGTAATCTTGAACTGTAGCTTCAAAGCAACAATCAGAGTGAAAATATTCAACCACAATGATCTTTTGATATAATGCTATTTCGAAATAATAAGTTTTAAAATTAAAATGATTGAGAAGTAAAATTTATCCATCGTATAAAACTAATTTTATTACACTTGCCTTCAGTTGTATATTGTTGAGTCATACTAAGATAGTACTTCGAATAGGATAATTTCTATTATGCGAATTTCATCTATAGAATAAATTAGTCTATCTTTGTAATTGAAGAGGAAATACAAAAACAATCAAGATATCATCATAAAAATTTCGTTACATCGAGCACATTACTTTAGGATCTCTTCATTTATATAAATAAGTTGAAACAGCATTATAATATTTCGGAAATAAGCAATGGGAAATTGTCTTGGAGAACACCCTCCATATGCTCATAATCCATCCGCTAATCAAGGTGATTCACACAGACAGAAACACAATGGAAATTAACATAAAGTGCCATCTGGAAATAAACTCTAAACTTCAAAAACATTGTCCGCCAAGTTTTAAATGAAGCCGAATCTCAACCCTAGCTTACCTAAATTGATGGTTATTCCTTCGTCTAATCCCTATCTAGTCAATCAAATTTACACCATACCAAATGAATTCATCGAAATTAAAGTAATTACAATCTGATTAAGGTGCCAAAGGACTTAGAAACTTGGACATAATTTCAGTGGATAATAGAGCCAGCTTATTCAATACCTCCAGCCATTGCTTCTTTGGGTAATGCTATCATGCGTGGTCGTAGTTTTCAATAAAAATATGCGTGGTTCCGATACAAACTTTAGAAGCATAGAATTTCCTGGACAACTGGAAAATCATAGTATCTTTAGGTAGATCGGAACAATCTTCTCATGTCAAGTAACAGTCAATTCTAAAACATAAACTTTTATAAGGAAATTAAAATAATATTTAAGGAGGAAAACGATACCAGTGATGCTGGTGGACTACTTAGAGAATGGATGAATCTTTGTATCAAGGAAGTGTTCAATCCCTAACTCAATCTTTTCAGTCTGTGTGATACCAAGGAAACTTATTATAAATTTAATTTTAATGAAAATGTAAAGGAGCTATTTGAAGTGGCAAGCAGAATATTGGGTATTGTTATAGGCAAAGCTATATTTGAAAGGATTCCAGTCAAATGTCTACTTAATTATACCATTTTGAGACAATTATGCTGCCAGCCGATTCAAGTCAACGATATATACACTTACGATAAAGACGTACGTTTCATTAGATGTAGTTCTATAATGGGTGGCAGTACATGATCAAAAACAATATGATAACATCCATGTAACAAAATTTTTGCGTCTATGAATTTGATGAGCATGGAACTCAAATAACCGTCCCCTTGAAATAAAATGGTTTCCATATAATGGTCAATTCAAGCAACAAAGAAGAGTATATTTCTCTTATGTTATAATCTATTAATTTAGGGTCTAGCATTATTGCACCAGGAGCGTTGAAAAATTAATTGCAAACCTTAAGTATGGATTATACAAGATAATCCCCGCTGATTTACTGTCAATTTTCGAACCACATGAACTTGATATGATTATTTCTGGAAAGCAAAATATAAATGTGGCTGATTTGAAAGCAAATACAGTATATTCTGGTTACACACCAACAGATTAGATCATTCAATGGTTCTGGAAATTTGTTGAATCCCTGAGCAATCAAAAACTATAATACTTGCTTCATTTTGTCACTGGCAATGGCCGAGTACCAATCCATGGTTTTAAGTATCTGGAAAGCAATAGAGGATAGTATCAAAAATTTCACATTGCGGAAGTACCCTATGATAAAATAAATCCTTACCCAAAAAGCCATACCTGCTTCAATCGACTAGAGTTGCCGCGATATCCAAATAAATAGATCTTCGATAAGTATATAGAATACGTTGCGATATAAATTTCATACTTTGGTCTTGAGTGATAATGCTAAGATCTAATTGATTTAATAATTTCCTTAGTATTATTTCTTTCAGACTATCGCAAATATAACTAAATATAAGTAATGATTTGACGCAATTCTAAGAATTATCTCTTCTAATTATGAATAATTCCGCTACTGTTATAGGGATATATACTAATATAATTTTAATGATAAATTAAACCAAATATCGATAATGTCAATTGCCCACGATCGACCATTTGCTGACTGAGAGGAAAAATATGCAAAGTTCTATCAGATAAATTAGTCCCTTCAAAGAAATTCTTTATTAATACAGTAAAGTGCAACTCGAATTTCCTAAGAAGCCCAAGAGGATATCAAATTTAATGGGGAAAGAACCAAATTAAGATTCAAAGAATCATCATACCGAGAGGGACTTGAGTATACACAGTAGAAAATCAGGTGAAAAGAACGTCAGATGCCCGGAAATACCTGTGAGCTGTTTTTAAAAGTACGAAAAGGAAAATTTTTAGTAAATTTTTGTGAAAAGAAAGAACATGTTTAACAATCGTAAAAATTTATACCATAAGATGATCGAATTTATTGAAAGGTAAGCAAAGTAGAACAAAAAATAAGTCAAGAATAACCTAGTAAAACTGTAAAAGATTAAAGTTTAACCGAGCATACCTCCAAGCATAATTTGCGGATGGGTCAATATTTAGGAAGATTCTTTGATTAAGATAATGGAGCATTCATGATACTATATTATTTTAATCTTGGATTGGGATATCCAATCTATTATGGATTAATATTTGTAAATACATGAATGAAATAGATCCAAAGATACTTTAAGATGCATTAATGAACCATCACTTTTCATTCGGCAGAAACGTTTATCCTGACGGTATCTCGAGAATGAGCCAACATAATAAAGGGATAAAGCTTATGCTAAAGCATTGATTCGGGTATCTTGTGAAGGCAAATGAGTTGTCTATTGATTATCCATTAAATCAGATGCAGTTTATTATGTACTATAATTTACATCAGATCGCCACGACTGGGGATAATTCCAATATCCAGAGCATCATGATTAACAAAAATAATACCCATTGATCCCGAATAGGCAATACTATTTTTGATAAAATAACAAAATTGTCGATTTATAAGCTGTTTTCGTAGTAAACCTATTATTATCCAATTGTTGCTGAGTTCAGTCTCAATTTTAATCATGAATCGCTTGCTTTAATTTCGATTTACTGTCTATTTAAATGTCAGAATTGCAGGGCTTTATGTTGTTTTAGTAATTTTATCATCAGCCATTTTATAATGTTGAAATCCTATACACTTTTTATTGACAGTTAATTTAATATCAACAGGAGGGGGAACTTACAAATGAAAGTCAAAATTATCCATGAAATCTTAGACTTTGCCATTTAAATTGATATCTTCACTCACAGAAAATGAATTTCGGAAGCAAGTATTCTGCTCTTTTCGTTTGCCTAATCTACTTTTTTTTTCACATATTTTTCGTTATCTTTATCTTTTATTTAATGCGGCAATCTTCTTTTTTAGGAGTATATTTTATGCTATTAATTGCTGCTTTTAATTTTCCCAGTTTGATTGGGCTTCATTAATGCTAGATTGAAATTGATGTATTGGTTCTTTGCTTGTAATACCCTTACTATTATCAACTTATTCAGTCGTTTCGTCAATATGTGAATTGAGCGGTAAGGCATACCAGCTGTTTTCTAATTTAGCATTTTTATATTTTAAAAAATCATGTTAAATTTAAAAATCTATGTCAGAATTATCTCTAAGATAATCGTACAAATCCTAGACTGTTTAGCATTCCTCTTTAATGGATTAGGGCAGGTTAAAATCATAGTATAGCTTTTGTTGTGTTTAATTCAAAGAGTTCACCGCTTTAATATGAAGATTAGACGCTTGGTGAGAAATAGTGATTTTATATGCCTACGTTTGCTTGCTGAAACTTCTGATTGATCTTTCATGCTTCATATTTTTTATTGCTCTAAACAAGAAGCACATTTCGCATTAGACAGACGGTTATTTATATAAATATGCTATATTATGCCAAGCTTCTTATTCAAAACTCAATTATACGAATCCATCAAATTATCAATTTATAATATTTCAAAACCATTAGCTTCAATGTTCTATAATTTCAACCCCAGGCTCCGCGGAAATCACAATACCAGACTATTTTTAGGAGAGCCTGGAACTCCAGGATACTGCCAGGGAACGGATGCTGAAGACCCTAAATTTAAGGGGCCCTGCGGAAAGGAGTATTACAAGTATGTTGATTGTTTAAAATTGACGTAGTTTAACAGAATTGAATGCAAGCCTGCTGAGAATCTGATGATGAGTTGCGAAAAGGAAAGACTTAGTGATAATTCCAAACAAGTATAGATTCTAAAAAGCTGGCGTAAAAACAAAGGAAAACCAGTCAAACGCTTCTACTCTTCATCAAATGAAGAGCAATAGTAAATTTAGATATAATGATACATGAATATTACTTGTATGTGCCTTCTTTTATTGCTCTATTTTTGAGCTCATGATGCTATTGTTTTGGTATCACAATATATTTAATAAAAATAATTAGTAAAATGCGTTCGAGTCTAATGCGAACCCCAGCGATCTCCTAAATTTTCAATCAAAAACTGTACATGCAAGGTAATGTAGGACCTACGAAAATCATCTGAAGAAATTATAGTGGATTCGGGAAGAAAGGAAGAATCAGTTACATTTTGATCACACTCGCCTTTCTCATCTTCAGCAAATTAAAGATGGCAAGAGCAAAACATTCGCTCATAAATTTAATTAGCAAAACGATCAAATTAACCAGTCAAATATCAAATTTCTAAGCAAGTTAGAACAGGCCAAACCGTTTGCGAGATACACTTCGTATTCATCGAGGGACAGACCTTTGAGAGACCAGCCTGGTGTTAACTCGGTCGCTAAACGACAAATTATGGAAACCTAGAAAGAGAACACCCGAATCTTTTTTAAAATGAAATCTATGTCCTCTACTTTAAACAAAGATCGCATGCTGGACGACTATGCGAAGGCACAAAAAATTAAATAACGAATCACCAAATATTCCAAATAGAATAATAGAATTTCTCTGAAGTAAGTGCATATCAATTTAGGTCCTAAAAATATTTCAGCCAAAATAAGAGTGTTTTATCTAATCGATCATTAGACCCTCGTAAGGTATAGAAGATCAAAAGTAACTTGGTCAATCATTACAAAAAAGAGGATATTATTCGGAACAGAATTGAATCAAACAATAGGTCGTTTAAAGCTTATAGACTGAATCGAGCCTTGCCTTCGTTAAAGAATAAATAAGTTGAAGATACATCACAATATGCTGAAGACAAGGCTTTCTTTACCACTGAACCAATTAAAAATCAACGGTCAAAGACAACGAGGAATAAAAAGGTTTGATTAATATTTCTTCCTAATTAAATTTAAAATGACTCGTTGCCAAATCAATATCAGAAAACAATGAGAATCGATAAGATAATTAATGCCGATTTTTCTTGTCTATTTATAAGCTATAGCATGTCAACCAAGTTGTAATTGATTTATGTTAATTAATCTTTGATTGTTATTACAGTAATAGTTATTAATAGTTGTTTATTATTTATCATAATGCCCAAATCGTATGCTTTTGATTAAGTAATGATAAATCTAATATATAAATCTATTTGAAAAACTATTAATGGTGCATGGCACGTTCGTTCTCAGTGCTTACCGCAAAAAAGGACCAGAATAACAGAGGAAAGTTAACTATCGACAGAGCAACATGCGATATGTTGTTGTGCTAATTGCCATTTTTGTGGTGTTTGGATGTGAATACTGCTTCGATAATGCTAGCGTACATTCTCTCACATTCAGGCCCTTCAGAAATCCATCACAGGTAATTTGGAGAAAGATGATAAAGCCATCAATGAATTCGAGTTTAACTTACTCTATGCACTTTATGCCTTTCCAAATATCATCATCCCTCTCATTGGAGGCATCATGATCGATAAATATGGAGCTCGAATAGTCCTTATGATATCAGCCATGTTTTGCGTAGCGGGACATATCGTATTTGGGTTCGGAGGACTGTAAAATACATTTGGAATAATGCTGCTCGGTCGTATTATCTTCGGAATTGGAGGAGAAGTTCTCCACTCCTCTCAGAATACTCTCATCAGCAACTGGTTCAAAGCAAATGAACTCTCGGTACGTATATACTCAATCAGATGATTTTAGGAATATGTCTAAGTTTTCCCAAAATGGGAAGTTCTCTCAATAGTTATGTGTCACCTAAACTTGCAGAAGACTTTGGGTAAGCTAATTACATGAACGTTGCAGGCCCAATCTTTGTTGGGGCTGTCATTATGTCAATTTCCCTCCTTCTAGCTATCCGTATCTCCTTTAATATAAAGTCTTGGCCTATATTGATCGAAAAAGCGAGCGGCAATAAAAACAAAAATATGAATCAGCATTACTGGCTTCCGAAGTTCCTGTTATTGTATAAGAGCCCTCGCAACTCACAAAGCAACAATCTTAAAATCGAAATTCGAAGGATGTAAATATTGTAATGACCTCAAATATTGAGGCTGACGATAAAGAAGGTGTGGAAGGAGGATAGCACCTTAACTTTAAGTAAATTGGTAAATTACCTTTAACTTTTTGGCTAATCATTATAATCTCTATGTTATCAGAGGCACTATTCATTCCTTTTTTAGACAATGGCAATGATTATTACGTTTAAGTCTTCGATATCGCTGATCCAGCTCAGGCAGGTATCTATCTAATTCTTCCCTACTGCGTTTCCTCGTTGTTTGTAGTTATCTTCGGCTACATTGTTGATAAACTCTAGAAACGGAGCTATGTTCTAATAGTTTCATGCGGATTCTTCACTTTTACATATATGTTCATGATGTTCACAGAAGCAAACGCTTCTATGCGTAACACTGAATTTGTAAGATGGATTCCCTCTTTCTTGCTTGGAATATGCATAGCTATTTTCTGTTCTATCATTGTGCCCACAGTACCCATGCTGGTCCAGCCTAAATTACTCGGAACTGGCTTTGGTATAATGGAAATGCTACAAAATCTGGCCTTGGGAATTTTTCCCCTTGTAGGAGGTGCTCTAAGAGGAACGCAAGGAGACAATCACGCACAAGGATTTCACCTTCAAACTCTTTTCTTTTTCTTAATCAGTTGCATTTGTCTTGGAGTTTCAATCCTCCTGAAAGCCATTGATGTCACCAGTGGTAGAAGATTAGACGTCAAAGATTTTAGAAAGCAATACCTGAAAAAGTTTCTAAAAGAGGACATTCCCGAACAAATGGACTGATTCATGCTAAGTGCTATAAGTTTAAATTAAGTTTTTCGTTATTATAAAGATTAATAATATCAAACTGTGATACTATAAGATAAATATAAATCAAACATATGTTTAGCCAGTCCACTTATTGCTAAGATGTGCTATCTTAATTTTCAGCATAATTTAAGATAGTCCTAAATATGCCAAGGCAAACAATTTGATACTAATTTGTATTGCCAAAATATTAAGAAATATTTTTAATTATTGCGATGTTAATATCATCTAAATTATGAGATTATCGTGCCAATTTTATTCATCATCCATGTAATAAATATTTTCAATGCAAGGCTCATAATCGGATATTGGGTTCGATTAAAAATTGACGTATTCTCTAGCTTCTTAAAGGTTTAACAAGCCATTGGAGATTATCAATCACTCCGACCACACGTATGTCTTTAAGGTATCTCTCCTTCAATATAGATAAGAACTAATCAACCAACGGTTGTTATACTGCAGTTAAGTCATGATTTCATAAAACCGCATTCTCAAAAGTAGATCGGGATAAAATTTATTGATAAACCGCATGAAATTACTTCCCTCAAACTGCAAGTAAGTTATGCCATTCCATCGGATGAAGATTTTCACAGCAAAAATTCATAAATGACATCTTATCCAAAGTAATCCATTTTCAAAAAGATCATTAGAATAGAGAGAGATGACAATGAAGTTAAATTTAAGTCGAATGAAATAATTTAGTAAAAAAAATAGAGTCCTAAAAAAAAATATTCGGGTATAGCAATGACAAAACTTCTATAAAAAATAGCTGGAGGAGACGGATAATTAATGAACGAATTTGCAAAATTAATAATAGATGAGACTGCGAATAATAAAGCAATGATTAAATAATAAGCAAGCAAGCCCGAGGAGAATAAATAGATTAACATTGAAGGAATTAACTTTTTCAATCTCTTGAAAAATCAAGGTATACAAGACGAAACTATTAATATTCTTAGCCATCAAGGAATTGAATCTTTGACTCTGTTGCGTTAATGCACTCAAGAATCATTAGTAGCTGTTGGCATTAAACTTATCGAAGTGCTTAAACTCAAAAAAATATGAAAATTTTTTACCTTGATTATTATCAAGTTTTAAGAAATGTTTTATTAATATTCTGTATTCACTCATTTTTCAACCTTGAACCACACTCCATTTTATATTCTATGAAATGAGTTCTAATACTTGATTCATATCTTTTCGGAACTATATTAAAACTAAAATGTTATCAGATTGGGATAAAGGAACTCTTCAAGGAATAAATAATAGACTATTTAAAATAGTTCTTTAAAATATTAATGAGGACATTATATTATAAAAGTATTAATTTAATTTTTTAGAAATAAGTATATACAAAATGGGAAACGGCCAGCAGAATAGGGGGAGTTACTTGGCAAAAACAGATAAGACAAAATCCGGCAGAATTTACAAAATAACTTCCGACAGACCATTTGCGTAGGGATGCAATCGGTTAGCATTTAAGGCAGAAATTATGGAAGGTCCTTATAAAGGATACAAAGGGGTTGTCAAAGTTTTCAAAGACAGACTATTAAGAAATTCAACTCGAGAAATCTTAGCTGACATTAGGGTACAGCAAATTGCTAAAGAATACGCAGTCCCTTTTTCAGAAAAATTAGGAGATAAAAATATTTTGAAAATCAGAGAAAGTTAATTGACCACAATTTAGAAAGTTTACCAACAATCAGATTTTTTTACTGTTGGCAAGCAAGTTGCAGTGGAACGTTTTATTGAGTCTCATTTTTAAAAATGGACAGATCACGAGGGAAATGAATTAAAAATGTCAAGGACTTTGAATGCTTATGAACATTATGTGTTTGTTAAATCTCAAGGAATGCTTATGATTTGTGATTTACAAGGGGCAGGATAAAATGGACATTATATTTTGACCGACCCGACTATGAGCAGCACAACGGGCGAGGGTGATCGTTGGATGCAAGGCCCACAGACAATTCAGAGAGTTATGGGCAGGCACAGATGCAATTAAATTTGCCAGAAACTTGGGCTATGGTGATTTCTTCACTTTTTTACATGATCTTCTTGCCTTATTGCTTCTTTTTTTCTATTTGACGAAGCAAGAAGGAAATCTTATTTGTATTAGAGTGTCTATATTTCTATTATTCATTAATATTTCAAAAAGATGCAAATATTCACTTGCGTCGTGATTAGCGACTGCCAGTCGGCGGCATGCCTTCAGCTCCACTCTTTTTTATTCCTCCGCCCTCCCAAATGGCTTTCACCGAAGTGTTACTGACACTGCTACTCCCGATTGTAGCTACTTTAGGCAGTTTCACAACACCCACGCTCTCTGGCTTTCGAGTATTGCTTATCTTGGCCATTATGGCACTGTTTGGTCCTCGAGGAGGATTTACAGAGTTCGTAGTACTCTTGTTTCTGTTGTTATTTTTGTCCTTCGCCTTTTCCTGAGCGGCAGCTTCTTTTGTTTTCTCATCTTTTTCGGCCTTCACCTTTTCTGCCAACCTCAAGGCAACTCCTTTCGCCATCTTGCGCATTTGCTGCAACCTGTTATTTTGACAGCCGAGAAAACTCATGTTCTTCACTCCATTTTTAATTCTCTTTCCATTCTTGTAGATAAGATCAAAGCCGCCAATCTGCTCCTCTTATCCCGTGAGTCTAGGTTAATTAATAACTTACAATTTTTAAATATTGATGATTGTAAGAGTATCGTCAAGCAGCCCATTTTTTAACGCACGATCTATAGGTGTATTGGCAGTCATAGAAGGACTTCCGTTAATCTAAATGAGCCACGGTTTCAGATTAGAATCTATCATAATGTCAAAGCCATAAAGTTAGAAGCAACGTTTATCGTTCACTACTACTTTCGCAGTGGCTATAAGAGTTTTAATGATCAACTCTTGAATCTCAAAAAAACATGTCTCAGTCGCTTATTCTCCAAATTTAGATAGAATATAAAGTCGAAGCTTGTCAAGCAGGTATTTTCCTCCTCTTTCTTCATCGTAGTTATCGCACTGCTTTTGAACTGCAACGTTCGTAAGATGCATTTCTAAATTAAATAGCATGTTTACCTGTGTTAAAAATATCATTCGGATCATAACGATAATGAGTAAATCTACCGAACCCTGACCGATAAAGATAGATCTGAAGGGGACTGTGAGAAATTACCAACACATATATACGCATATCGAATTTTTTGTGCCCAATTAGCAGTGGATTGTGAATGTAGCGTTGAACAATGTAAGCCTCGGGCTGGTTGGTTTGGTCCGACCAATCAGAGATGTCCCCGATTGCTCGAAACAAAAAAATACCCTTTCCTTGACTTCGACCGATCTGAATGAGTGCACAAGTACTGGTTTCATTATCCAAGTCACTTTCTGCTACTTGCATCGCTTAAATTCCTCGAGAAAGATAGGGTATTAGCTGGGCATGTTATATGTAAGTGGTAAATAGTCGTAGCCACTGGCTTCTTCCGCCTTCCCCTCCCTCTCTAGGGTCTTCTTAAAGCGTTTTACGTTTTTAGAAAGCAGATCCTTGCGGCAGATCTCATAGAAATTACGGAAGTGATTAATACGTTTTTCCGGAAAAAGGCGTATCTTATCCAAAGTCTAAGCTATGTATTCCTTCTCACACCAGTAGATGTTCCAATCTTCTTCTTCCGTCTGTCGATATTCTCGACCGGCGAGAGCCTCCTGAATGCAGTTGGTGAAGGCAGTCTTGAATTTTATTTAAGAACTAACTATAGAAGCGCGTACTATGTCACTGGATAATGTTCCTTCTTGATAAATTTTCGAAAATACTCTGACATACGAGAAATATAAATATAAGTGGACTCAACGGCAGACATCATCAAAATTCGCTCATACCTTCCCACACCAAATTCGAGGTCAAAATTATGGATGATTTGGCAATTGTACTAATTCAGCTATTGATTAATAGGTGCTGAGGTGGATCCTATAAAATTGGATTAAAACTGATGATATTTTAAAATAATAGATAGGAATCATTAGACTGTAGCAGTGCATTCTGATGATTCGATTTGGAAGCCTTATAATATTACACATGAGTGAATAGGGCAACAATAAGATTAAGATAGACCTTATAGTGATTGGCAATCCCAATTCAGGTAAAACTAGCCTCATTCGCAGGTTTATCGAAGGGTAAAGTACTTATCATCATAACCAGCCTCCTTCCAGCATTTTTATACACCCACTCTTGGACTTTCCCTTTAAAAAAAAGTGATACGCGTTGACAATTCAGAGGTCACCGTCTGCATTTGGGACACAGCGGGGCAAGAAAAATTCTTCTCTCTCACCAAGAACTATTTCAAGAAAGCTGATGGAGTTTTAGTAGTGTTTGATCTAACCGATAAAAATAGCTTTGACCGTATTTATTCACTCATAAAGGAATTGACAAGTTTTGGATGCCAGAAATCAAGTAAAAGTCAGATTAAAATTGCTGTCAAATTATGATTGGCAACAAGAAAGATATGACATCTGAAAGAGCCGTCTTGCAATAAACTGCAAAAACCCTCGCAGAGGGATTGGGAATGAACTACTTTTAGACCAGCGCGAAGACGGGAGAGCAAGTTGATGAGTGCATTTAGTATCTAGTGAAAGAATGTCTTGGTAAAGTAAAAGCCTAGAATACTGGCAACATCGAACTAAAATTATCACCCGGATCAAATGGAGGCTGTCTTTCATCATTCAAAGACTTTTTTAGAGACATCCGCAATAAATTCAAGTGAGCTTCATGTTTTGTATATGTTTTTGCGATAGCATTAGGAATATCATCCATAAAACTACCTATCTAGCTTATCTATAATATTTATGCTCGACCTGAATAACAAATATAGGGAGCAATGCTACCAATAACAGAACATACAACTTCGCAAGGAAATTAGGGAACTCGATATGCGAATCAACTATAAGACACAGGAGGATTCAGAACTTAGCTACTATTGCAATTTTTTAGTACTTGGACCAAAACAATCAGGCAAAACGAGTCTTCTTCGGTAAACTATTTACCACGCAGATCTCTTCAATTTGCTCTTAACGGGTCTCAAGGATGGGGTATGGAAAGACGTGGAGAGATGCTAACAGTCGAGATAAAGAGAGGATTCAGATGGACGGTCTAAGGAGTACATGAATTGAAGGAAACTGATCGGAAGTATTCAATACAGGGATTGTAGTTGCGAAGCGACTAAAAAGCCAGCGTCCGTTACAAACGTGCCCTGTAATATGTCTAAAGCGGATTTGGTGGATGTATGCAGCATTTAAATGAAAAAATGATGCGTCAAATGGCGCGTGTTTGTATAGTCTGCATATCAGCCTGTAATGATCTTACCTATTAAGAGGTAACTTACTTAAAATTCTTAAAAGTAGACTTAGCTGAACGTCACATTAAAATTCTCTTCTTGCTGACCAAAACAGACCAACTCGTCCTTAAATTAAAGGAAAGCCAGTAGTTCATGCAATTAGACCTACGAATCGAGCAGCTGATGCAATAGCTCGATATAAAGTAACGATAAGATATATACTGTCTTGAAAATTATCGATTTGAATAGGAATAAAGAAAGGGTATATTTTCTGAAAAGGGAGTGAAGAAGATAGCTTTGAATCAAGGAAAGGAAGGTCATCAACAAGCCAATAAGGTACAAAACAACGAGGAAATTAATTTTTATTTGCTGCAATTACTGCAACGGATAGTGCATTAGTCAGAAGAAGCACTCAAAATACGCACAGCCAAACATAGCAAATCTTGGTTTTGCGGATGGACTTGATTTTTTTTATTAGAATAATGATCTCATTCAATAATCTCAGTTGAAGAGGTTGTCGTCGTCATCGTCGTTGGGCTTGTCACCTTTGCTGCCGCCTTGACCGCCTTGGCCTCCCTGACCTCCTTGATTTCCACCTTGAGCAGGGGGTTGAGGGGGACCTTACTGCTCCATTTCGATATCACCATTTGCTAGGCGATCGAAAAGTAAGTTGGCAGCCATATCTTCATTTTTATCACAAGCGAAGTAAGCTTGAGCTGATTCTATCTTACTGAACCCTAATTGTCTCAACTATATTAGATCAAATATACTCGATTAATGGCCTGCTCATCAGCAGCGGAAATTAAAATGGTTCCTGGAGGTGGATTTTGTCCTGATTCTGCTCCTTCACCTTCACCTTCGCCTTGTCCTTCCTCATCTTCACCGGCTATGATGCGTTCGAACTCATCCGGATGTTGTGATATTAACTGCATCAATAAACGCTTACATTGTAAAGTTGAGGAGATGTTTGAGCTATTTGGGTTAAAATGGGTTGAAGAGCAGCTGGATTGGATCTAATCACGTCCCTAATTTGAGCAAACTGAGGATGATTGAAAAGTGCTCGTAAATGAGCGACTCCTAACTGCTGTCCTCCTTACTCTCCAGTGGGTTGCGGTACTGGCTGTTGAGCATGAGAGTGCCCCTTTAAATGAGCTGGAATTCCGTTAATTAAATATTCAACTGCTCTCTCGAGGTTGTTAAATGCAGCCCGGTAGGCTTCAATACATTGCTCTCTTGGGAATCCCATTGACATCAATTCAGTGATATCAGCTTCGTTAACCTGAGGAGCACTCGGTTTAGGAGCCTCCTTCTTTTATTCGGCTTTAACTTCAGTAGGCTTGACTTCTTTCTTCTCTTCCTGCTTTGGCTGTTCGACTTTAACTTCTGGCTTAATTTCTTCTTTGGGCTTGGGCTGTGGTTTCTATGTCAGATGTTTGATACCTGAACCTGGGTCATAACAACAAGGAAATCTGTCTCCTTGATGCCGAGTTTTTCGATTGTGTCATCATTGTTGATGGTTTTACCCTTGTATACAATTTTTTGAGAATCTGCTGATATGTTCTTGGCTTATTGAATCTTTCCCTTGAGGGCAAGCACCTATATGATGTCAGGTATACACTGTCGGCGGGTTAGACCTCCACTTGAAAAACTTCCCCCTTTAAGTTCTTGACTGAAATCTTCATTCAAAATATTTTTAAATTCAATATAATCACTTATTTCTTGTTGAGTTAAGATATATTAGCAAATGGATAATCAGAAAAGAAAAGAAAAATAACAATTTATTAAAATTATAACTGCCTTACAAGAATTGTCATATTTAGCAATTGCGAAGATCAGAGAGATGAAAGATTTCGCTTCATTTTTGGAACCATTTTTAGGAAGTTTTGATTTGCTTTATTCACCCCAGGAATTTTTGTTATTTCGGAAAGCCATTCATTTATCTTTGGCCATTTGTAAAAAGGAAAATCGAGCAAAATCAAGGATTGAATTTAAAAATAAGCAGCCAGATCTGCCACCGTCAGTGCCTCTCCCAGCATAAAGGTGGAATCCTTGAAATAATGATTTTCAATAAAGGATAATGCCGACTAAACTTACTTCTGAATAGTTGCTCCATCAATAAGGGAAGCATGATCTACTGGGTACAATTTGGCAAAGACTAAAGTGTAAATAAGGACTGCGCATTTTCGTGTATTCGCGTGGTGATAGTGCAAATATTCCTCAACCTTGGCCCAAAGATATAAGCTACTGTAATTTTTTTGTGGTTTGTACCACTTTTACTCTAATTTGTATTTTTTCATTAGATAGGCAATTATGGCGTGGCTTTCACCAAGAAGAAGTCCGTTTACAGGATCATAAATGGCTGGTACTTTCTTCATAGGATTTATGCTTTTGAAGTCCTAGGTGAGATGCTGTCTCTGGGTTGATTTACCTGCAATTGGGCAATGCGAATCTCTATCAATTCAACCTAAATGTTACTAATTAGGCAAAAAGATAGCGCTGCCCTTGACGGCTGCGAAATGTAATCAAGATATAGTTTAATGGGCATTAATTAGTTATTAAGAAATTTATATCAATTTACGAAATATCTTTCGTAAAGTTTACTTATTGGATTGCGTGTTTGACAATCTTAAAAAAATCATTGATTTTTGCCGTCCATCCTTTGTCACTCCGATGCAAAAATGAGGTTCTTTCTCTATCATCAACTTGACATGTAAGAAATAACTTTTAGTATTTGAATAATTTCCTCTTCATTTTAATTTTCAAGAAGTTGCTTATACGAAAGGCCTTCATATTTAAGATT
>Ga0302268_1000736_pt1 | contig 20367 bp, 16 predicted proteins | sample III_Bog_E2_1_FD_194554 | JGI IMG/M metagenome (GOLD analysis project Ga0302268, IMG submission 194554) | Peat permafrost microbial communities from Stordalen Mire near Abisko, Sweden - III_Bog_E2_1 | ecosystem: Environmental > Terrestrial > Soil > Wetlands > Peat | place: Sweden: Abisko... | reverse complement strand
GCAAATGCCCATAGAGGATGAGAAATCTGCATCTTATAGTTTCATATGTAAAAAGATAAAGAATAACGGCACGATCATTATCTCTATTCTGCTTGAAGTTCTATAAGACATGATGTCACTCAAATCGATAATCAAGCTTTGCCTTTAAAAATGGTGTTGCAAAATATGACAGTAGAATTGCTCCTTTTTACGTAATATAGAAGAAATTTTTATTTGATCTTTGCAATTTAAATTAGAATTACAAAGGGTTAATATAATCTAATAATTCAAATTATATATAATATGAAGGATAGATGGAAAATATTAATTGTCAGCATCATTATAGGTGTCGTGCTTGGCCTGCTGTTTCTTTTCCTTGGATTTTCATTCAAAGAAGTACAACTACGCTCCTACGGATTGCTAGAGTACTCTTTTTACCATACTGTGGATCAAACGCAGTCCGTTCGATACAATGGAAACTATCTTGTTGGGCTTGATTATTCGTTCATTACTTATCCAAGAGGGCTGTTGCATCACTGCTTCACTGTTAATGTGCTCACGAAAGATAAATCGATTATATCTATAGATGGTCACTTCGTGGGTCAGCTTATTTAATCATAAGTAATTAATCTTCATTTCAACTACGGTCCAAATTACTTTGATATTGTAAAACGCGCAGTTTAAGAATTGTTTCGTTAGTCAATTGAGCAATTCTTACTTACAGAGATAATAACTAGTCGAGATACAGTGAATTCCTACGTTAGCAGTAACGTTTGTCTAGGCTTGGAATCAAGCTATTCCTTTATCAGTTGTCAGTATATCTCCACTGGAGCTATTACTATCAATGCTTCACCTCAAATTCTTTCCCCTGACCTTGATGTTCAAAAGTACTATAAACAGATTCTTCAGGAAGCAATAAATGCTCAACAGAAATTTAATGTTTATAGCACTGGTGGTTTCAATTTAATAAACAACGTGGAAACTCTTAATTCACAATTATTCTTTAACGCTACTCAATTGATTGTAAACACAGTAAGCAATTACTCAACAGACCCTTCATAAATATTCGCAGGCGCAGCCTACATATTGGACAACCCACTAATGCCTATTCTGTCAAATCAAATTACCTCATTGATGCTCAATAAAGGCAGATGATATATATATTCAGTAATTATATCACTTAATCACGAGTTTGGAGACTAATGCTTTAATCTTCTGATTTTACGAAAGTTACCCTATATATTTTAAAGCTCAATTATTTGGTGATAGACCTGCATTTTGCTGTTTTGTAAAACTTTCGATAGGAGTGTCTCCAACCACTTACGACTGTCTTCATCTTGTTTTAGATAAGCCACTAATTATTGAAACTACTTTAAATAGTTAGCTTTGGCAAACTCTGACGGTACGGTATAATGTGAAAGGATCTTTTTAGCAGCATGGCAGTTTTTCTATACTTCCGTTTTACGATGCAAGCTATCATCCGAGTCACAATCGCTGCCTTCATTGGCTGAACGTAACATTTCAAAAGCACGTATGATATTTGTAAGGCAAGCTACAAAGGATAAGTTCGCATACCTCATTTGTAAGTTATCTGTGAGTTTGTGCCGAAGTAACCATATTTGATTTATTAAAAATATTTAAATATCGTATTTCCATCTGTAAGCGCTTTATGCCCTATATACTAACTAATAGATTTCATCTACAAAGCTAGATCTGCCTCGCCAGGTCTCTTTAGTGAGGATATTTTGCATTTCCTTTTTTGTGTTAACTTCTTCATGAACATAATTCCAGTCGTCCTCTATAAGAAGTCTATTTATATCTTCCCCTCGATAGCGAAATAGTAAGACAAAAATAAGATTAAGTTTTCCATTGTGATAATTGAAGTGGCTATCGGCCATTATGCGAGAGACATAAGTAACTGCAATTATGTTTCGAATATTATTGATTGAGAGATGCGGATATCCAAAGTAAATTAAGCTATGCAAGAGGAGAGTGGAGCGAGTATTAAGCTCAGATTTAGTTATTAACTCACATAGCCAATTGAAAAAGAGTTCATGTTGGGAGTATGCGATAAGACTATTAAGACTTTCCATAATTTAATTATTTTTTATTTATAATTTTAGTTTCATTACAGTGCTTTAAAAATCTTTGGGTAAATAACCTGTTTTTTTCAGTCCTTTTGATAATATCTCCAAGAACTAGTCAGAGTATTTTTGAATCAAAGGCAACTGCTCATTTGCTATGATCAGTAAATTAACCATGAAACTATCGAATTGGTCTGCGCAAGACTGTATCCCAAAGAAATGAGACAGCAATTATAGACCCAAATACTCTACATTGCCCCTCTTACTGATCCATAACTAGAAACATGTGGAGACTATGGTAATAGCTTGTTGGTGCTTTAATTGCATTCCATACTCTTTAAATATCAAAATAGTCAAGGGCAAAAGAGAATCAGTAAAATCTGTACTCATAACATTCATAATTTAACTGACCTAGTATTAGACAGCATTGAAGGGTATTTGCATAGATATCTGCTATTTTAACACTTATATTGCGAAATGTTTTATTAGACTAGATTACTGGTTTAAAATATGCCTCATCAGACGAATCTTGAAACTTACACAACCAACAGTGCTGAATACATCATCCATATAATTTCTGTAAAGCAATATGGCATAGAAAATAATTTGATTGTTCTTTTCAAGCAGAAAAGAGAAGTTAAGCTCTACAAACTTCTAGACATAGCTGAGAAAAGGTCTATCAGACATAAAAATACCAACCTGCAGCGCAGTTACTAACAAAATGCATTTGCTCTGCTCCACTGAGTCTATCTTTTAATTTACAAAGGCCCACATTTCTTCTCCTGATCGAAGACAGTAATTCACAGAGACCACAGATACATCTCCCCCACTAATTTTAGGCAAATGACTGTATAAAAAAGAATATATGATACTTCTAAGAGAGGAGGCGCACTCTGTGGAACTGCGACATAGTGTTGCTAGTAATTTGTTACGCTTAGTCGGGACGCAGGCAGATTCCATTTCAAAGGCGCAGTCCTCCAAGAAGTTGAATATTTATTGCTAATTCTCAGCATGGTGGCTTAAATATTTTTAAATGCATTTGTAATTGGGATAAATGATTTGTGAGAAAAGGTTGAGACAGTTCAAATCGCAAGATACTATTTTGTAATCAATCACAGCAGTAATGAAGTTTAACTCACTCATACACTCATTATCTGACTATTATGATTCTATAAATAAATGCTAAGCCAGTATTTTCTTGCCAATTTGCTCTAGTAATTCAGTAAGGGTTTTGTATTTTGGAAAGAGATTACATCTGCCGAGACTATTTGTTGTGCTAGCCAAGATATCATAAATCTGCGATGTGAGTTATCTCGGCCATCGATGACTGGTAAAAATATGAATCACTTCACTAAAGGGTGATTTTCCCAATACATTGGTAAAAGCTGATTAATATTTTTAGAAGGTTTAGTCAAGCCAAATTTACCTGGTAATTTGAAGATATTTAAATATTATTTGGTTATCAATCTCTGATATTGTTCCCCCATTTGTTTCTTTTAGAGTATTACTCACTTTTTTGTTGAGATTTTCAATAAGAGTTTAAAGGGCAGCATGATAAAAGGCTCCCCGAAATTTGAAAGGAGCCGATCCATGATGATAAACTTGAATTAATGCCATAGCCTGTATCTCTTCTTTGATATTGAAGAAGTATCGACACTTACCTATAAGCCTGTTATTATTATCAGGGGTGTAGAAATTAAACAGAGAAACGTATACTTCGCCAATTTATAGCTTAAAATTAGACGGTATTTTAAGGTTGTCAAACATGTGCTATGCAACAAACATTAATTTTTTGTATCTTTATGTCTACTATTCTTCCTTACTTATCTCACAAAGAATCTTTAGTATTTCGCGTCCACTTACTCGCACCAAATTCGCAATAGCCTTTTTGCAGTTATAATCAATGTCAGGATGTGTAGACGCCAAAAGTTTTTCTAGTTGAGTAAAAGATTGAGGTGTATTAGCAAGCATATAATTGAGAAGAGAATGATGTGCGACAGTTATTTATTGAGTATTGCATGATTGATATGTGATTCGAAGCAAACTTATGATGCTTTCCTCAGTGGTTACATTCATTGATATAATGATACTTAAATTATATTAAGATTTTTGTCAATTTCTTTTATTAGGGAATTTAAATAATTACTTTACTGGATTAGGATTAAATAATAGTGTGTCTTTTTATTAATTTTCTATAAGTGGATAATAATATCTCTTTTTTATATGATTAAGGAATAGTTCAAAAGATAATTTTAGATAATAATGCAGGCGACCTACCACTAACAATCTATTTTATTAACTTCCAACAATGTCAATGTTAAGTATGGTAAAGCTTTGAGAGGCACCAGGAGTGAAACTAAATAACTCAATATTAATCTCAAAACTATAACTCTTGCCCATTTAAGAGGCGTATAAGCATTAAATTAACTTTCTTCACTTGAGAAGTAGTTAATTTAAAGATACGCCCAAGCACCAGCCAGCTTTAAATCAATTAATCAGCTTTTTTTTGGATTCGAAGATTAAGAGGCATAATCCTAAATGGGGAAATAAGATGCGATAAGAAATATTAGAAAATATTGTCATGACTATTACAAATCAACTTATTTTATTAAAAACTTTATGAAATCTCCCAGGATGCACTTGAGGAACAAACTTATTCTCATTAAGTTTATGAATAGGATATAAAGATTGACTGTCAAAGCCACCAAAGATAAGATAATGTAATGGAAAAAACGTGGTATCAATTCATATTTTTGATTTAAACAATATCTTTATCCTTTCTATTTACATGTCACAAATCACCAAAGAATTATTTGAAAAATTATCACGAGTAAAACGATGCTTAATTATTCATCGAGAGAGTATAATGTGAAGATATTGGCAATGACTCATTAAAATGGATAAAATATCAGCATTTAGTTAAATTTTGATGGCTGGTGAGCTCCTGAACTGTGTTCATAAATTGTCTAAAAGAATTACAAGTCCCTTTTTAAAATATTGTTTGAGAATTCAGCTTTGATTAAAGCATTTAATGCCAATATTGCTATTTTTGGGATATTTTATATTGTATAATTTAGTTCAACGACTCAAACTTCTTTTATAATCTAGCTTCACGCTCTTTGCTTTCCTTCAAATTTTCAATAAGTCTGGAATTGATTTTTTTTGTTTCTGATAAATTGTCGATAATTTAAGTCAAATCCACTATCTTTTTTTACATTTATTATCGATAGTTTTCCTGTAATTGCAACTGTTGCATTAATTCTTAAAATTGTTTTTCTTTATCTCTTAACTATGTTTAATATTTTTCTATCTTGATTTCATTTTCTTTATTCAGCTGTATTATTTTGGATTTGTCGTCATCCATCTTGTCCAAATGCTTTCTCAAAGAGGAACATTCATTTTATGCTTTTTTCCTCAGTTATTTTTGTTTTTTATTATCCTTTTTATAATCGTTGAGCATATCATAGAGTTATTCGTCTCCATGTTGTGTCTCTGTTATTTCCTTAGAATTTATTGAATTCTATCTCTCTTCTGAACCACTCCAACTTTCGAATATGTTTTGCAATCGCTGATAGATATCTTAGAAGGTATCATTTATCTATCGGTTCTTTCGTTCGATTGTATTCATTATCTCATTTTTTCCTTGTGTTTGTAACTTAACTGGAGAGATACTTGCTGACTTAATACCTTTAGCTGATTAAAAATTAGATATTAAAGCCAGTAATACAGCGAGTCCGTTGGAGAGAGTTGACAATGTTTCCGTCATGGTTTTCTTCTCGAAATAATGATCAAAGAATTATTTGAGATAGAGAACTTGAGTCTGTCCTACTTTTCTGTTTGAAATCATGCTAACGGCAGCTATAATTTTAAATTATCGATATGTTTATCATATGAAAATTAGATGCATAATGCATTTGATTATTTTTCATGCAATAATTCATATCTATTGTTTAGCAACTATAACTGATTCATCACAATGTATTTTTAAATAAATCGCCACTGCAATTATTTTAATGATTAAATACGTCATCGCAGACAAGATATTACAATTTTATCATAGTATTAAACATTTGTTTCTTTTAAGTTTCTGTCACAAATAATTAATCTAAAAGGTGAAATTATAAAGCATCCTAATTTGGTGTATAATTTATTTATCAAAATGAATGGATTGGATCATTATGCTAGAAAAATATACGGCAATAAACTTTAGAAAAAGGAAACACTCGGCCAAGCACATAGCATTTTTACTTTCTATCAAAACTCAACTACCAACGAACAATATTTTATCAAAAATATCGATTTGCCAGCTCATCTCAGGATCTCGGAAGGGATAGCTGAACGATTTGCAAATAAATATGGTAGTGTGATCACTCCTCTTCAAATCATACCTCTAGATCGGAATTTTCAGAATTGTAGTTACCTTTTGAGAGCACCTCAAAATGTCATTTCTCTGACCACATACCTTCAAATCAAGAGAGAATGCTCTTAAGTTATTGAGTTTGATTTTTTTGTTAATTTCTTAGACTTTCTTACTAAAGCCTGGAGACTGTTGGAAAACAATCATCTACCAACCTTTGGAATCAGCCAAATTGGAATAAATGATGCTAAAGAATTTACCCTTTGTGATCCGGAACTGTATTTTTAAAAATAGAAAGAAGTGTTGGTGAGACAACCTTTTGGAGAATGGATAACGACTCTTCTGAAAGAATTCATGGTCCTCCCAATGGATCAATAGTTATACTAGTAAGTAAAGAAATAAAGATTTGGCTAAAATTTAAATGCACTGAGACCTTTACTAAACTATCTTCTTTCTGGTTCAATTACGCCTTAATTTATAGAAGCAAGATTGTCTTCAATTTCCAGCGGATTTTCTGATGAAAGTACAACCGTAACATCCAGTGATGCTGATATTAACGAACTAATGTAAAAATCACATCAAAGTATTATCCTCAAGAAAGATAAAAAATCCATGTTTAAAAATAAAATTGGACGCATGATTGTTGTGTTTATTGTCATTGGAGTGCTGGCCACTTTAGGATACTTCTGCTTTCAGTTTTTCAACAGAAAAATCTCTTGCTCTGAAGGATAATTTTTGAGTGATTCAAATGAATGTTTGGGCTGTGCAGATGGCTGTTTACGCTGTGCAACGAGGTAACCAAATCAATGCATGAAATGCGTGGTCAATATGTTCCTGGTACTGGAGGAGGAGGAAGATAAGGAGGGCTTCTGTTTAAAAGAATGCCGTGGCAAACTAATAGCTTTGGGTGTATGCATTCGTGATAAGCCAAAACCAATTTCTGAAGACGAAAGGATGAGAAACAATGAAAGTAAACTACGACATATGCAGTCATAAAAGTGATGAAAGTTTCCTGATGATGATGGATTTTGCATGCTAATTTTAAGAGATAACATCCAATCTCTTTTGTAAAGTGTTAATCATATTAATTCTCCATGATAATAAACGATCAGCGAATGGCTAAGATAGCTTTTTCTTCAATATCCGTTTTTATAGACACATAATTGGGATGCGCTTCTGTCACCTGACGACAGATCTACAAACATTATACATTGCGTTTGGCCTTCAGGTAATTGTAAGCCAATCGATATCCAATTGCGGCCGATTTACGACTTGTAAGGTCAAATGCCTTTTCATAAAATTAAGAAGCATCGGCATAGGCCTGTTCCTTTTCTCGGATTAGACCCATTAACTATTGAGCTTTTCCACAGGAACGATTTTATTTTAGCAACATTCTCAATATTTCTTAAGCATTGTCGAATTTTTTAATCTGGATGTAAGACTATGCGTGCAGCAGCCAAGCTTTTTCTAGTTATTCACCAAACTCTGGTTGATAGTTGATTTTTGCGCATAATTTAAGGAAGTTGGTAGCTTATATGTCCTTGGTTGCCAAGAATTTTGCAATTGCTATGGCAAACATAGCTGGAGGATAGTCAGAGCGCTGCATAGAAATTTACATACAATTGAAAGAACGTCTACAAGTTTGCGTGTGATGTCATCGAGAAATTTGATCTTCCCGCCCAGCATGGCCACATATGCCTCCATAACAATGAAACGATGAGTACTGGATCTAGTTTGCATTTATCTGAGGAGACTTTAGCAAATTCGTATATTTTCGGGATGGACTGTCTTGGTTTTTGCTTACAGGGCTGAATAGTAGTAGTCCTGGTCCGGACAGAGAAAAATATCTATCATATGTGTCAAGGACTGCTCTGAGTACTGAGCTGATTTTTTAGCTGTATTAATTGGAAATTACCTTTGTTAAACTCCACCAAAGCTTCGGAAGGATTTCTTGAGAATTTATGATAGAGCCCTCTGCAGTAACAAAGACCTGCATCATTAGTATTACTTGCTCTATTTTGTGCATTCTCAATGTACTTCTTTGCTTGCGCTAGCTCATTATTTCTTCTAAAAAAATCAATGAGTTTAGCTAGAACTGGATAGTTATCAGGCTCTTCTTCAAGCATTCTTTGAAACTGCTCCATTGCCTTGTCATACTGATTGCCTTTTAATAAAATTTAAGCCAAAATCGATCCCGCTTGATCATTGTGAGGATTTATTTTCAGGAGCATACGGCACAACTCTTCACTACGTTCTAGATTTCCCTGTCTCAACTGAAGATCTGCCAGCAACTCCAATGCTTTTTCGTGCTCTTCGTCAATCTTAAGACACTGATTTAACATTAGTATTGTTGTTTCGGTGTTTTTTTCATAATCCTGAGTATATTTAGCGATTTAAAAGTAGAGATCAGCGAACGCAGACTTCTCTTACTCAGCAGCTCCACCCTCGCTACGCAATTTCTCAATCACCAGCTTCTGGAGTTGAGCAGCTGTTTTGATGTGCTTTCTGGCTTTTTCATTGGGAACTAGATTAAGAGGTCCCTGTCTCTTTAAGTTGAGTTTATAGAGTTGCAAATTGGCGTCCACATTCTGTTTGAGTCGATCAGTGGGTCCTTTTTCTTCCATAAAAATTTCAGTGGACAGAAGTTCTTCAGCCCTATCATATCGTCTTAACTGAATGCAGAGTTTAGCTAAATCAAGAACCAAGTCAGGTCTATTCATCTTTTAAATGTTGTCTTCGTAAAACTTAGTGGCCTTTTCGTAATCATGGGCTAAAGCATAAGCGCGACCCAAATCTCGAATGATTCCCTCATGATCATTCTTCTCTTGATAGGCTTTCTAGTAAGCAATTGCTGCCTCCTCAGGCTCATTAATTTTGACAAGTGCATCACCATAAATCTTAAAATTTTAAAAGGTAGGAACTGCCTCAATAATTTAGTAGTAGCACTTAGCATAGCCTTTTCTACTTTTTAAGTGCTGCAGGTGTACATCCGCCAACATTTTACGACTTTCAACAAAGTATGGTGAGTCAGATTTCACTCCCTTGAGAATACTCATGGCTTTCTTGATATCTCCAGATTCCACAGCAATTAGTGCATTCGCTAATAATACATGAACTTCCTCTGGTGTGCCTGCAAACTGACTGATAGCTTGGGTCATGATCGTTTTAGATTCTTTCATTTTCTTATTTTTAGTATAGCATTTTGCAAGCAATAGGAAAATAGAACATCTGTCCTTTTCGGTGAAAGTAAGTACTTTGAAGCCTAAGTTGTTACTATCATTCGTGCGTCGTTTTACACTAGGTAAGGCAACCGCTGCCGCCATTGTTTCTTCAGCAGCAACATAATCCCCCATGTCATATTCAATGTCTCCCTTTACCAACATAAACAAAGCATTTTCTCGTATTTTGAAGTTAATTGAAATTGCCTCCTGTAAGCTGCTTAAAGCAGCATCGAATTATCTCTTTTTGTTTCTAATCATAGCCTGTAAGATAGATCCCTCTTAGTTTCTTGGATCAATTTCTAGTACTCTCGTAATTGAAGAAGAAGCTTAAGCCTCGCTGCCCACTGCAAGTTTGCCTTTTGCTTGAAGTAGATAAGCTGGCAAATATCCGGGAATTTGCTTGGTTATACTATCCAGTAGCTTGAGACCTTTTCCAACTGGTCCGGAGGGACTAGGGCTTTCCGCACCTTCTTCCATCTCTTTCATCGATAGACCTTGTAGATAAAGCTCTGCAATTGCAAACAAAAAATCTGGATTTAGATTTGTATAATAGTGAAATCCAGGAGAAAGGGTCTTCGAGTAAGCAATTTGTAACTTAAGAGCTCCATCAAGAATTTTATGAGCTTCAAAGAGAGCAGCAGAGGACTGTCCAGCTTTTTTAAGAGTCAAAACAGCTTCTAAATAAGCAATAATTGGTGTGCGGCCTATTGTCTGTTGCATCACGTTTACGAACTAGATTTGGTGCTCTGCATCATCAAAATCATCTTGGAGCAGACGACACTAGATTAAGCCTGCAATCGACTCTAGTTTGGACTCATCGAGGGAGGAAGCCTCTTGAAATACTTTATTGGCATCATCTATGCGCCCCACCATTAACAGCTGGCGACCCTGCTCGATAGCATAGTCGGCATTAAGTGGCTAAAGTTTACGACATTTATCCACAACATTACGAAGCATTTCGATGACTCGCTGATTTCGACCACACACACGCAAAAATAATTGTGCGGCATCAAAGAGAAGTTTTGCGCTTTTGCCCTCTCTTTTTTCAATCACACTCTCCAATTCTCTGAGTCGTGTGATAGCATTTTCAGAGTGCCCCTCACGAGCAATTTCATAGAAAGCTAGGGCAGTAACGGCTTTAATGCTGTATTGGTCACGCTGAGAAACTTCTAAAGCTGCCTGCTGAAATTATTCCCATTCTCCAAGAGCCATCAAAGAAGTTAATTTCTCAGTCATAAATGGCAGGAAAGTAGGATAAAATACTATACCCTCATTGAGAGTTTAAAGTGAGTCTTCAAATTTTTTTTGACTGTTTTTGAGAATGACTCGAGCTAAAAAAAGACTTACTTTTGGCAAATTCTTGTCTTTTTATACCCACAATTTTTACAACAATTTATCTGCTTTCTATGGTGCATCTTCATCCTGACTTAAAATTGCATGCCATGCTGCAGCGACTCCGAGACTTCCTAATACACCTTTTTCATCAATTAAATCAGCGGCTTTCTTCATTTACCCAAGAAAAGCGAAAAAATAAATTGCCTGAGATATGGCACGGTCTGCAGCAGTTCTACGTTCCTACCTCTCACGAGCTCTTAGATTGTCAATTTATTCCTAAGTAGAGAAATGGTTACTCTATCGATATTGCGAGCCTTGCTCTGATAATAGAGGAGGGCGACAATGCAAGCATAGGCCACTTCTTTTTTTTGCTGGATTGATAATAGGTCGTTGATAGCGCCGCTGGTGTTACCCAGATTGTATTGGGCAAATGCTCGCCAGAATAAATAAACGGGATCGCTGGTTTTCTTGTAGGATTCTGAGGTAAAGCTGTCAAGCCAATTCCAATAACCATCGCGCACTAGACTGATGATCATGCCTTCCCCCATTTCGGTTTCCTGCAATCTTGCTTTAGACATATTTAAATAATGATTCAAATAGATTCAAGATGCGATAATGAAACTTCAAGTAAGTACAGCAAACTTATCACATACAAAATCAAAGCCATAACAAAACTAATCAGCTGGGCTCTTCTGCCTATGAAATTCCCCATGGACTATATTGTTCATGCCACTTCGTCTGCCTCGCTGATAAAATAACCTCCCTGCCCTTGACAATTGCTGGCAATCTTCCATAGCTTGAATTTGGATACTGCTTCAATTTTGGAGTGAGTAACGAGATTTATGAACTTTATTGATATCTATGAAAAAATAAACTGGCGTCCTTTTTCTGCATTTTGTTCTTTATAATCAATGCCCTGTCGCTGCTTATGGTTTAAAAATAATCTTTTCTCGACAAAATCATCTCTTTTTCGATTAGTTACAAAATTCGCAAAGTCGACTTTGGTGATCTTTTATTTTTGTTTGTGTGAAGAGAAGTTCGAACTTATTCATTGCTCTATGCAAAAGGATCTTTCATATGAATTGGAGGCAAACTGTACTTGTTTTAATCCAATTACGATACTTCGCTGACGATATTATTTCTACTTCTCAAATCCCTTTTGACTAAAGAATGAATTTGGCCTCGTATAAGAGGTGAACGTCGAATAATTCTGTGCTTATCTCTAATTTTAAGTCTTTATGTATTTTCGGTTGTCATTTTATATTGTAAGGCTATTTATTGAACTATATTAATGATATAGGGCTGAAGGTCTATTTTTGTCAATTAAGTTTTAGCAAATGAAAAAGAAATAAGTTTAAATAAATCATTTAAAAATGTTAATTCTACTGTTATCATAATTATTAATGAATCTTATTTAAATCATCAGATAATTAGGAGTGAGTAACTCATCATTTTTTTAATATTATCAAACAGTCTTTGGTAATCTAAGGAGGAGCTTACAACTCAATATTATTGAAAGCTGAAGTTTGGATGTCTATATGAGTCGGCAATACGTCTTTAATCTTAATAGATTTTTCATAGAGTATATCACGCACATTTACCACTAATTGATATATTAACCAACTTAGGATTAAACCCTAAATGTAGGCAAGAAGAAATGTCAGCTACATTCCAATTTAACTGTTTAAAGTTATTGCAATTGAAAGGATAGTTAATAAAAGGAATACTACAATTAGTCCACTTTTTAACAGCTTTTTGAGAGTTAAGTTAGGGTGATATTCGTGGTTTGCTATCAAGAGTATCCCTAGCTCGTGCTGGCATATTTCGCATTTAATGTCAGTTTCTTCATGATATATCTGCGACTCAAATTTGCTTATAAAGCATCTTTGATGACAAAAGTAGTAACACTTGCAGAGAGATATGCAACTTTCATGGGTAAGATTTTTTTAACATTCCTCGCATTTTTATCCAAGCCTCTTTGACCACTGAGCTGGATGATATGTTATGAGATGCCTTTTAGCCATCTTCTGTAGTAATATTCCCATTCCAATTTTATTAAAGCAATTACAATGAATATGCATAGCCATGAAAGAGCCCAATATTTTATTGACTTCAATTAAAGATTTTTACTATTTTAAACTATTTTAATATGAAAGTATTAAATGAGATCTGAATATGGAAAAATGAACAATCAGATGAAAAAACCTTTGGGAAAAATTTTACTGAGTTTTTCCAGTTCCCACTTGCGTTTTTTTTATTTGCAGTTTGAAAAAACATCCTTTAACTATTTGGTTTTCCAATCTAAAAAATCCAGAAATTTGGCCGTGCTTTGCTTATAAGTTTCAAGCTATTCTTTAATAGCAACGCAACTGTCTCCCAAAAAATTTAAAGTTTATTTCTTGGCCATAATTGTGCTTAAATCTTCAATTTGTTAATTGATTTGATCTTCTTTTTCTAATTGAATTTTATCCGGCTTGATCTATTTACTTATCGATTTTTATATTTACAATTTGGCTCTTTTTTTAATGTTTACTTACTTTGGGCTCCGTATATCTTTCGATGGACTCTGTGGCTAGGAATGTGAGTATTTATTTATTTTAGAATTTGAATTAATGAGTTGATTATCTGCCAGATTATTTTTTAAAATTTAGACGACTGCTAATTTGGTTTTTTTCAAACTGGAATATCGATACATTCTAGCAGGGTTTTTAGTGGATCTAATGACTTCTTATGTATTCGATCTGATTTTATAATTTGATTTTAGTCTATTAAACTAATTGTTTTCGTACTAATTTTCTTCTTATTGATGTTCATATCTATGATTTTCTTTTTAAGTGACAACTCTTCTCTCAGCCGTATTTCTTTTTAACCGTTTAACTTAATCTCTTACTTACTTTAAATCAAGTAATCGATGATCGTTAAAACTTTTTCTGCTAAATTCTGTTGATCTCCTTGTTGTCTGAATTTGATTATAGTTTTTTATTATTTTGGCTCTAGACTTAGGTTTAGTATTTTAGTAATATTTATGCTACTCATTCTGATTGCTTTATAACGGATTATTATTCTTTTTTTTATTGGGAGACAACTTCAGCTGCATTAATTTTGATTTGAGCTCTTCAATATAGTTTTATATAAATGCCTGATCCTATGGAACTTTATCTATGAGTGCTTGTATCTATGATTTTAGGATATTTGACTTTGAAAGACTTGCATCGGAAAACTCTAAGCCATAGCTATATTGTTACCACTTCTTGGAGGAAATACTCTGCTACGTTTAAAATACGATTTGGCAGGTTAATTGCTTTGATTTATAATTGAATTTTGTTTATAGTTCATGCAGAATTGTAATTATAAATTATTTACCTGTTTTCATATGCAAATAAGAATTTAGATAAATAAAGAATTACAATGCTAAAACCAAACAACATAAGTATAATAAATAAAATGATATTTTCTATTTGACTTGTCTAAAATAATAAAAGAATTGAATCAATGCAAAAGACAATCAATCTAATGTATTCGAATTATTGATAAGTGAATCCAATTACCTAAATTCAAAAGGATACATTCTATTTGTTAGCAATCCTTCACCATTAAAACAATTGATCTGCATTTCTAACACAATCTTATCAGTTTTAGATCTATTTAATTATTTTTTACATTAACCATAATCAAAGAATTTATAATTTATTTACATTGACAAATGTAGGGGAAATAACCGCACTCTAAAAAGAAGTCTTTTTGCAGATTTTATCTCAGGGGATTGTGTGTGTATAGTAGCAAATAGTGTGACTTCAGCCACGGAGTGTGGGATCTCGACTATGATTATTGGAAGGGCTAATAGATAGAATATGATTACCATAAAAAGAAAGATGATGTGCAGATGAATATTATTAAGGGACCCAGATTATACAAAGATCTTTATGAATTTCAAACTTAGAAGGTCTTTACTCTTCAAGAATTAAATGACTTTAGATAGATTCGAGCATAAGTGAGAAATCTTATGCATCACCAACTGTATGAGGATTTCTTTAATCTTTTGGAGTGTAAACACATCGACACTCCTATGACTTAAACTTTTCTGATCCGAGAGTATACAATGGTCGGCTTCAACAAAATTTTAAATGGTCCTCTAAAATTCAGTCAAATTGCAAGCTATTTGTGTGATGTTCCTAATTCTAAGTATTTCAAAACAACCAAGATAATTGCACCAACCCTCAATAAGCAAAACATTATATTGAGAAAGGGATCAACAGAAGAAATAAATGAAGCTTATAGGAAAGAATATCTAAAGATAACTTCCTAAAACGATAAACCAATTGAAGAAAACGCAATTAAAAAACATTTGTTTATTGCTCAGTTACCAGATAACATTCCTCCTCTTAATCAAATCTTAAAGGACAGAAAGATATCTTTGCCAGATTTTTTAGCACAGTTGGCTGGAAAATAATCAGTCAATATCATCTTTTAAGCATCTATCGATAACATTCTTCAAGAAACACAGTTATATCTCAAGGAAAATTTAACCAAGAAAATTCTTTGCTGGAACGATCTCTATCTTCATCTTAGCAAAACTTTGAAGACGAATAATGGAAATATTCTAAACCAAGTTAAGCCCCATTTAGTTATGGACCAAAATGCATTCTTATTTTTTCCTATGGCGCAGTTCATTTATAATAGCTCTGTAAATTCAGGCATTTTCGAGCAACGGAGATAATAGCCATGCAAATGCAAATATCAAAATCCTTTTTCATAATAGGACATCTTTTTCTAAACTATGAATTTAAAAGGGGAGTTGAAACCAGGAGAGTCTTTTGATATATTTAGTTTTGAGTCTTTGATGGAGTATGGACCTCATATTCTCAATAGCGAAATTTTAGGAGTAGATTTGGAGGGAAATTTAAGAAAAGGAGGTTTTGTGGAGATGATTCAACTCAATAACGGCAAAAACACTTTCCTTATAGATATATGGCACATGAATGAGCGAGGAGACTTTGAAGCGTTCTGGCTTGCTCGTAAGATATTAAGAAATGTAATGATAAACCCGAAGATAATCAAAATATTCCATGATTGCAGACATGATTCTGTAGGTCTTCACGAAATGATTGAGACTTGCATTGTTAACGTATTTGATACCAGCGCTTGTGAAACTCTAATCTCACAGCTAGAACTTTACCGTAAAATATGGGAAAAGTAGCATAAAGAATCTTTAAATGATTGTAAAGCGGTCATTACTCAATGCAACAATGTAAAAACACCTGGACTGAACGAAATTCTTTTGAAATATAAAGCCAGTCATGGTATCAATAAGAATAAAGATAAGTATCACAAGATGTGGGCAAAAGGCGACATTAGCTTTTTTGTTAAAAGACCCATAGACCCAGATTATAGATAGTACTGCATCAAAGATGTACTTGATTTGCCAGAAATTCATTAAAAGATGTTAGCTCAGTTATCCAAAGAAGAGGCGAACCTCGCTTATTGGATCAGCGGATTATATGCCAAATATGGATACCTAAGTATCATGGAAAATTAAAACATTTAAAACATTTAAAAAGTTGATTGATGTATATACTTTGTTTTTATAAAATTCTAATGAAGAGGAATAGCATCATTTGAATATTTTAATAAACTGGAGTTAAATTATAATACGCTGCTATATACCCTCTTTTGGTATAATATATAAACCCCTTAACTTCACAATTTATGAGAATTGAGTTAATTCTCTATTTGATAATCACAATTTCTGGTGTTTTAATTCAAATTCCATAAACAACATGGACAAAATGCTTTCGATCATAAAGTTCTCCCGATAAAGTATTGCCTTCTAAATTCAGAGTTTGTAACTAAAATTTGGCATCTTTAAAAGATATAAGAATAGTTGTTAGCTATAATTCTCCATAAAATAGCATGATAAATTTGATAAAATAGTGTAAAGCATACATCAATAACAATATTATTGCTCAGCGGCAAATCCTGGAAATCCCATTGTAATTAAACATACGAGCAAATAACTATCTTTTGGAGGTTATTATAGTATTTGTATTGAAATAGTCAGCAATATGAACGCTTAAGCACTTGTTTAGATATCTATAGGTTAAAAGTTAAATCCAGTAATCTACAGTTAAGCAAATACTGCAATTCCTTTGGTTTAAAACCGATAATTAATGGATTTATAAATGACAGTTGAATCAATCAAAAGAAGTTTAGTGAGCAGTCAAAATTACATAGTTTAAAGTACACAAATGGGAGCTAAATTAGATGTTAAAATTAATAATATGATGGCTTACAACAACATGGTAACCATTTTGCAGATTATCTTGCTGGTGATGTCAGGAATAGCTTGGATTATTCTTGTCAGTAGAATAAAATCACCCTATTGATTTATAGATCTTAATTGATGAGTATACTCAAATTGTTTTATGCCATTAATTTAGCAGTATCGTTCGAGTGAATTAAGATACTGATTCACTTCAATTATTATGTCATAAATAATTGAAAATACGAATGAGGAAGATTATAGCGAGCATTGTTCTTCCATCGACAATGATGTTTTTCGTTGGAAAATAATACAACTCAAGGCATTAGCAATAACAATCAACCTAATCGACACAACCTAATTAAAAATAGGTGAAACCAATAGCAAATTTTTTTAATGAACAAACAGTAGTCGTTCCTTTTCGCCGGAATCATTATCCTCATTGCACAATTATTTACTCGACAGTATTTATTTCGCTATTCAGTACCATAAATCACCCTTAGCAGTTCATTAAATAATAACAAAATAACTTTTTGAAGGCGATGCTCCGAGAGCTAAATTCTTTTTTCCAGATTAAAATATCGACTAGAAACATTTTCAAGTGGATCAAAGTTATTTCTATGAAACAGAAGCATTTAAAAGATTCAATGTCAATCGAGGACATATGGCTGCGGCTGGTAATTATTCGAGCAGCTAAGCTGAAAAATTTCACACTGTACAACCAACTACATTTAGTTTACATTTTCCAATGTGATTCCTCAAAATGGGTATAATAATGGAGGAATTTGGAATACATTTGAAAGATATGCTCGAGATTTAGCATCCAATGAAAATTGCGAAAGTGTAGAGATCATTAGTGGCCCAATTTATGTGAAAAATAATCCTTTTACTCAACAGTCAGACAATAATCCAAAATCTTACCGATCAAAATTAATTGTTTTAAAATAAAACGGAATACCAATTCCTGAAAAACTGTTTAAGATTATTAAATGCAATAGTAAAAATGGGGTTGTCTATTTAAATGCTTTTTAGTTTTAAAACAGTTAGACTTACGATAATGATCGAGAACTTGAATCATTCAAAGTTGATTTAAAGTCAGTGGAATAGCAAACTGGATTAACAATTAAATTAATTGGAAAATAGTTAAAGTAGTTGCCAGGAAATAACCTGAATAAAAAAAAGAAATAGCTAGATAATTCGTTTTATTTTACACTCATGAATAACTCTCTTTCTCTTTCAGAGATGGCCAATAACTTTAGAAGAGCCAAATAGCAAAAGATATTCATTTAGCTTGAGAAACTAACAGAGAAAATTAGAGCAATGACCTAAAATTAAATTAAACTCATTAATTCAGAGTAATATAGTGACTGTACTCGTTTCTTATAATTGCTGAGAATACATAAAAAACTATATTCTCTATATCACTTAGACAAAACTAATGATCTTAATTCGCAAGCATTGCAGCAATCCTTTAAAAATTGTTTGAAAAAACCTTTACAAAATGATGAAGAGGTAGAACTGTCGCAAAAGATTAGAAAGTAATTTCCTTAATTTATTGCTAAACTGTAAAATAATGAATAAATTTGATAGTTATTTTAGTTTATGCCTGTTATGTTAATCTTATCAATTTGATAAAGTTCATGCTTTCATCAGTATTGTATAAATTCTATTTCTTACTATCCAATATCATTTAAATAATATCTAATTTATGGCTGAAGATTACCTCTACAATGAACTCTTTAATCCTAATCCTCGGATCGAGAAGAAAGATTCCAATTCAGATTTATTAAATAATCTATTTTCTATCCCAGTCAAGAAGTCTCGCCCTGCAGATGAACATAAGAAGAAGGAATAATCAGTACATTAATATGTTCGACTGGCTGAAAAGAGCAGTGAAAAAGTAAAGAAGAGTGTACAGCGCATGAAAGAGGAACAAACAATGACTTCTGAACAAATACGGCAGAAAAGACAATTTTAAAAAATTACATCCAAATTCGTAAAAACCAAAACTGAAGTGGCTCTGACTGGAGAAAAGAAAGTCTATATGCCAACAGTAGTTGATCCTTTCAGCAAACCCTCAAAAGATAAAAATATTGCTAAAAGTAGTAATGATACAAAATTAGTAAATATAAAGCCAGTCTAAAACAAAAGTGTAAAGGATCGATAAAAGACAAAATAAATTGAAAAAGTAGTATAAAAAGTAAAAGAAAAGGATAATGAAAATTTAAAAGAGAAAATACAGGACAAACCAAAAGTAGTTGCCACTGGTGAGAATTAAAAAAAATTAAAAGTAGTGGTCAAATAAGAGAAGATTTAAAGAAAATAAAGAGAAAGGGAACGATAAAAATAAAGGGAAAAGGGAAAAGAAAAGCACCAGGAAGCTAAAATACAGCCAGAACCCAAAAAAGGGCGGTAGTCATCTTCATCGTCTTCATCTTCATCCAAATCAGAGTCCTAATAATCTCAATGGCGAATTTAATTGCGTAAAATAACTGGTAAAAATTTTAAGGATAAAAAGTACAGAGAACGGGATCAAATGGAAATTAGATAGTCAGGTATTGACAGAGTTTTTCATTAGGAGAAGGTGAGCATGAAGATGGGTCGACTGGAAGAAGAGGAAGATCTGAGAAGAGAGGAGAGGATCAAAAGAATGAAAGATAAGCACAGGCATCATTGATAAACAAATCAAATATTATGTATCTTAAAAGATAACAATATTAGATGCATATTCTCTTAATGAATAAATTATTTGATATCATCCATTTGAGATAAAAACGTGAAATAGAACATTTTCAGAAATAAAAAGATTAATTCCAAATTATATTTATATCAAACCACGCACTGAAGAATGAAAAATAGAGTTGACCTTGTCAACAAGGAACTGCATTCTAAATTCTTCGAAAATATCGATCCACCATTAGAAAAAGAATAGTATCACTACCAACAACATCATAACTTGTCTTCATAGATATTAATTAAAAGCCTCATTAAAAAAGGACTTTCCACAAGCACAAATTCATTTAAGTACCGCTCTAGAACAGTGAAACACAGTCTTCCATAGATGAAAGGTAGCAAATCTAATTTAAAAATATTGCAGAAGGCAAACATCCTTCGAGAAAATGAGCAAAAATA
>Ga0302268_1000730_pt1 | contig 20462 bp, 19 predicted proteins | sample III_Bog_E2_1_FD_194554 | JGI IMG/M metagenome (GOLD analysis project Ga0302268, IMG submission 194554) | Peat permafrost microbial communities from Stordalen Mire near Abisko, Sweden - III_Bog_E2_1 | ecosystem: Environmental > Terrestrial > Soil > Wetlands > Peat | place: Sweden: Abisko... | reverse complement strand
CTTGAAGTTGAAAATTTACGTATTTTCTGCTTCAATTTGTGGATATTCGATCACAATGAAGGGCATTACAGTTTTTCCCAACAATGTGCTAAATTATTGATTTATCTTTGCGAGCTACATCCATCAAAATATACTTTTTACTGGTGCATTTCGAGAGTAATATCGATACTCTTGTATAATTATTTGTTTTCTGTACCGTCCATGCCGATTTTAATGTTGATGTTGCACTGACTCATTCGATTATGAAACTATAAATATATAACTATAAAAATGTAGTCATCAATGCAATATCATTCAGAATTATATGTCTTAATTGTAATTGGCCACGCCTTAATCCTCTTACTCGTCCTCAGCGATAAATTGTTGGTTGTCTTCCTCCTACATTTATTCATCCTCTTCATTCTCTTCCTCCTGTTCTCGTCCCACCAACTTATTAAACACTTTTGGGTTATAGTTATAAATATCCTTATAGACGCCGGTCTTTAGTCTTTCCATAAGTTCCTACTCAATTTTTTGTTCAATATTAGCGGCAATCAATGCTTTCGCCTCTCTAATTCTATCTCTTTTCTCAGCTTTCTTCTTAATAGGCACTAACTCTTCTTTCCCCTGTAATTTAAGTTTCCTCATTTGAATAATCATCTGCCTGAGTTTCGTCAGTCTCTGCTTACATTTATGGATAATGAAAGGCGACCAATAAATGAGCTGCTAATCGATTTGCTCAAGAGATTTTTGATACGATTTATCCAGTCTGATTTTTTCCCAGAGCTGATTGGGTAAATGCGCTCTTTCTGCTGTTTTCATATATAGATAGCAAACTCCTTTTTATTCTCGAACAGTGGCGTACTGTGAATTAGCTAAAGGACATGACCTTCTATTGCAGAGTCCTGTCAGATTATACTAATTGCGGCAGAAATTTTGAGAGACAGTCCTGAATAACGCAAACCATACTTCATTCTAAAAGAACAGTGCTTATTTACGATGACGTTCCACACAACTTCGTCAATAATCATCTTCAACAATCAAATTATAATATCTAATGAGAAATTTGCCATTATTATAGGAATTGCAGTTATCTTAACAATGTCAAGCCAAAATAAAAGAGCAGAACAGGGTAGTGTGATTATTGAAGAATCAATTATTCCTTATGGTATAAGTTCAACTGTTTAAATTATGAAATTATTATAAGCTTTATAGCATAATGCTGAGTGAGTAAAGAGCTGTGGAGATGGAGGTTGTCGGCCCCTTTCCAACACGATTAAAGAAACCCTGTTTCACTGCAAATAATATCCTTTGGAATAAGGAGAGTAAACTTGTAGTTCTCCCTCAGGAATTATACATCAAAAAATACGAGTACTTCAAAATAGGAAAAACATTTGGATTTTAGACGACACGATATTTGGCTTGCAGCAATAACTGTCTTTTTTATTATGACGTACAAGTTCTATGATAAAGGATGAAGCCGACAAAGAGTATAAAGGATATTGCTAAATAGAAAATGTGTATGTCCAATGGTTGTACTTGAAGAACGGAAAATATCTGTTGTATCTGACCAATGGAAATGAAGAGAGCATGTTTTATTTTAACAATGCCAGTTTTTGGAAGGATTATGGAAGTGTCATGGGAAAGAGCTTAATTCAGCTGAACTTTAAGTAAAAATATCAAATTATTGAACAAATTGGAAAGGGTAGCTTCTCTAAGGTACGCACATTTTTATGTAGGTCTACCGGGCAAGAAACCTAGAAAATAAACAGGAATTTGCAGCTAAAGTTATCAACAAATTGGATAAGAATAAAACAAGTACCAAAAATTTAGTGCTATAATAACGAAAAATTTTGAGGTTAATCAATAGTCCCTATGTTTATAAATTCGAAGAAATGTTTGAAGAGTAAGAATCTTATGTGTTTATCCTTGAGTATCTACCAGGAAAGGATTTAATGTTGCTATACAAATAAAAAAAGATAAACGACACGCAGATCTCTATATTTTTACTGAGAAAGATTCTAGAGGGCATAAGCGATATTCATCGAGCCAACGTTATACATAGGGATCTAAAACCTCAAAACATCATTATCAATTTATAAACTCTTCACCCTTCCATTATTGATTTCGGGCTTTCTCTTCATTTAGATTAAACTGTTACAGCAAAGAACTATAAAAGATGCGGAACTATGGGCTACATGGCACCTGAAGTGATTGATAATACCGGCGAAGGGAAGAAAAACTATGGATGCAAGTGCGATTTATTTAGTTTTGGAATTATCGCACATATGCTACTGCTCGGATTCAACCCTTTAAAAGGCGATAGTTACGATGAAACATTTCTCAGGAATAAAGCCTGCGATATCGATCTTAATAAGAAGAATATCGTATAAAAATATGGATAAAACTGTTATACATTTTTATCAAAGCTCCTTTCAAGACATCCCCAGTTAAGATACGACTCCCAATAAGCTTTAAAAAGCGATTTCTTCAAATAAAAGGACAAACCTTGCGATAAGGATAAATAATAGTCGTAAAAATGAATTTATATAGATCATCAACAGTGTAATAGAAAAGAAAAGGATTTTACCAATCTACAAAAAGTGTAAAATAATGAGGGTGTCCTATCAAAATTTGATTGCATTTTATTAATTTTTTACAACTATTTTATGGATTGCACATAGAAACATTTTTTAATTTAATTTAATTTTTTAATTTATTTTACCCTCAGATTAGAATATTATTTTTTATGTCCTACCTTAAAAAGTTATAAAAAATTGGAGTGCTAAAATTTAGATGAGAATATTGCAGATATCATGGGCATGATTTCTAAAGATCTATTGGATGCTAAACTTTATGATGTGGCCAGAATAAACATGCCTACTTTTAGTATTACAATATGCTTGATCTATCTTATTTTCAGATGAATTATGAATAAATGAGTACTGCAGCGGATTGCGGTTAATTGCTAAATACGGGATAATTAAATTGATCATATTCTGGATTTCTATTAAATATTATTCTTTTTCTATGAAATACAATCTGAAACACGATTTACTTCGACTCAATTAACTGCACAAAATTGCAGAAGAGTGGATTTCTTCAGGAGTTTATCATCAGTAAATTTCGGCCAATTATCACTTCAAGCTAAGCTTATCCAAATTCCAGGGTCTATCATCTACCTTCTTCGTAAATTGCCTGGTCTATATGGTGAGTCGCATGCTGCCCTGGATGATAATCGAGTGGAAGACTGAAGAAGGTGTGAAACTTAATGACGAACTTAAGAAATACTATCGTGAACTGCTCTTCAAGTCATTTTTTAAAGCGAATAACATGTTTGAAGTTTTTATTGTTTACCTCATTAAATTAACAGCTCGTTTCCTCGAAGTACATTTCAATAATTTTCTGGTCGATGAACCTTTCTAAACCGAACTCTGTATCATTCTCTACTATACTTTTCTGGGAATAGAAATCAATCAAAAGACTTATAAATTGCTGTAGAATAAATTTATCATCAAGCGATGTATTCCCCCAAACCCTAAATAAAGTCGTATCTCATAACAAAGCTAAGGTCAATTAAGTGTGACTGCCAAAAATAGCTTTCTTTCCAATGTGGCTCGAAAATCTTCCCTGAAAACTAATTATACGGGCGAAAAACAATCATTCAAATATCTTAGAAGGTCTGGTATGTCTTTTGCTGGACGCTTCAAAGAACCTGTGAAAAAAGACAATGGAATTAGTGAAATAAATGCTTTACTAAAAGAAAATCTGCATGTTGCACCACTACCACCCCTCAAGAGAAAACGTATCAATGCTCGTGAGTTCGAAAGATTACTAACAGAACCAACTAATAATGCTTAAATTGTTCCAAACAGTACGTTGAGTTAAATACAAAACTAAAAATACAATTAGCCTAAGTTCATTTTCTCAAACCAACTGTCACCCTCCCTAAAAAATTATTATCCGGGAAGTCTTCTTTTTTAGCTTAATTCAAAAAAAGTCAAAATTACACAAACTAGCCAAAATTTTCATAATGAGAGAAGCTTACAAATCATAACAAAAGAGATAGATGAAGAACATGTAGATGGTACTAAAGAGATTGATGTCAAATATGGTCCTAGCAGCAAAAAGGTACCTGCTAATGAGTGGACAAAACTTGTAGGTGATCTGAAGAAAAAAGTGTTCAATTTGAGGTGTCAGACCGAAACTTAGGATAAGAGCACGGCTCACAAAACAAAAAGAGTGGAAAAAATCAGTTGCTTGCCCACATCTACAGATATTTAAACTCCTAATATTTAAGTTCAAGAAGAGGAAAAAGCGCAGGTTCGCACTATAATGACTAGTATCCCCACCCTCGTGAGCAAACTTAGTGAATCTGATAGTTCATAATCTGAGGATGAGCACCCTGTTGAGCTTGAGAAGGTTGACTTTAAGAGATAACATGAAAAAATATCTTTTGTTGTTGAAAACTTTCAGAGTGCACATAGTGAATCTTAAAAAGAGTTCAATAAACTATTCACCAAAGGAAAAGCATCTCGCAATGGAAGATTTTTAACAAGCAGCATTATCCGTTCTGACCAAGATCTTTTCTTTAGTCTATGTAAAATCCGCAAAGGTTCTATTCTATAGCAAAAACAATAGAAAATAAACCGGCACGATTCCGTTCTGAATCAATACAAATCATGATAATCTCTTGAATTTTACTCTCGTTTTAAACAAGAATAATTATCATTAATTTTCCTCTCTTCTTCTAATGTTTTAGTAGTGAGAATATAGATATTGAGGAATATCTCTATAATAGATGGTGAGTATTATTGTAATGAAAGGAGATAAGTAGCTGAGGACTAATTAATTGAAAACGAGATAATTATCATTAAAGTATCTGCAACTTGAATAATCAGGCGAGAACCTCAACTATTTGATTAGGTTTGACCCCAAAAGACTGAATCATAAGCCTCTTGAGTTTTAGTCCATCGATTTGAGAGAAGTGTTCACACTTATGGTACAATGCGTCTACCTTATCTTTAACGCAACTCTCAAAAATCTCAATCTGCGACTATCCAAGTCTATCCTCATCAGTAGAGTCAGTTTTCATCACTTTACTATCCATAAAATGTACCTCTTAGATTAACATTATTTCTAACTCAATAGCTAGCTGCAGACCTATGTTTAAAAATATTTCGATTACTATCCAGTCAGCAACAATAATGTCTTTCAGAGTCAAGTGATGGGCATAATCTACAGCTGTTTGAGTGCCATTAAAAGATACTCGTAAAAGTATCCTGAGTTTATCAATAAAGTGTATAAGCAGCATTTCGAGCAATTCTGTTTTATTCTTAACGAATTGATAAGGCCAAATCTTCCCAATATACGAAACCCTATAAAATTAGTATAATGCTGTTAAAAATCATAAGTCTTTCGGGACAACAGTTTGTTATTGATGATAAAGTCTAATTTACTCTATGATGAAATTCGCAAGTATATTGAGTAAGGAAGATTGTTTGAAAAATTGCAGGATATGTAGAAATAACTGCTTCTATAAATGAACAAATGCAAGACATGCAAAGATACAGGAAAAGCTATTAAGCAATGGATTTAAAATATCATGCTTTTGCTGATCGAAGTAAAGGTGATATTCAGCGAATTAAGTTTGGATAATGAAAATAGTAAAAAGAGAGAGAGTACAAAGCAGGAGAAATAAATAAGGAGTCGATGGGAGATCTACACCAAATAAAAACGCCAAAGCAATATCAACAAATTGAATTTTTAAACTCTTCTAAACTCAAATCAAAATTTATTAATTTCTGATTAGAGTGACCCTGATGCTAAATTTTTTAAGAAGAATCCTTTTATTGTGGAATACGATTCTCGGAGAGAAGTGATCACCTTAAAAATGGTAACCAATTTAGCCTTTACAATATAATCCAGCGATTTGTTAACTTATCAAGCGAGTTTGGCGGGCTCATCGTGGGAATTTCCTACCATATAGATGCTTTAGAGTCGCAGTCAAAATGATAGAAAGTAGAAATGGTTGGCTGTCAGTAGTTTCTTCAGGATAATGCCATCACAGCACCCTACTACGCAGATGCTTCTATTAATGGACATGCTGATGGTGCATAGTAAGATAATATCTCTCTAATTGAACCAACCTCCCTACAAGCGCAATCTGCCTGATAAATTAAACTTGAGTCAGCAGAGTTCATAGCATATTCATGCTCTTCTCCTCGCCAACATAAAAAAAGTGTATGATATCCAACTGGATGACAGCCCAGAGTGACGACTGATCGAGTTTAATATCATTGCACATAATTATATTTATCCTTGCAATTCTATATAATTTAAATAGATAATATGAACGATTTGCACAGTGAGTACCTGAAAGAAGATCATTTCGAGGAAGAGGAGGAAGATGACGTTAATCTAGAACCACAGAAAAGTAAATTCAATTGGATTCAGCCTTTGGCGATTAAGCTGAGTCTCTAGACCAAGAATTAGAGAATGCTATTATGGAACAAGTCATCAAACTCGAAAAGAGGGAAGGTAGATCACGCCCTATGTAGATTCAATTAGTGCAGAACTCTAGAATAAGTTAGAGGACTTGCTCGAAAAAATAACAAACCAAAGTGAAGAGGAAATTGTGAAACTGCGGATGAGTGAACTTGCTCTAAGCAAAGTATATTTATTGCCATTAAGATTTTAGTCTATACTCATGGGAAATCAGAGTTTAGGCTTGTGCTGGCGCATCATCACATAGGCAAGGCCTATCTCAATTATAAATGTTACGAGCAGGCCATCGATCATCTCACTCTTTCCCTGAAAAAAAACTCTAAGTTAGGCGAGGTAAAGGAGACAAAACTATATCACTCTTACATTTTAACAACTTTGAGCAAGTGTTATTACTAAATTGCAAGTTACGAAGATGCTCTGTAAGTATTAAACCGAGCAGAGGACATGCAAGTGGCTGCGTTTAGCCAAATGAATGAAAGTGAGAAATGCAATGTAGAGACTATAAAATTGATGGCCAACTGTCATTCAAAACTTAAAAACTATAAAAAAGCACATGAGCTCATACAGCGAGCCCTCGATTTTAGCAAATCTCAGTCTGGAGAAAAATCAAAGGAAGTAGCCAAACTCAAAATAGAAAGAGCGAAAATCTACTATGAGTAAAAAAATTATACATTGGCTATCACTGAACTGGATAAAGCTATTGAGTTGCTCATCGAAATGAATTATGGCAATCGCATTGAACTTGTGGAGCTCTAAGATCTGCTTGCTGTCTACTATGAAAAAAATGGTCAGTTTGAGAAGCAAGTGGAAACCCTCTTCGCAAAATTATAACTGTTTTCAGAAATATATGACGATTCACATAAGAACACACTTAAACTGAAGAGGAGCATCGCCACTATCCTCATTAAGAACCAAAAAAATAAGGAAGCCATAGCCTTGCTTTAAGAAATTCTGGTATTTATGTCACTATGATAGTAAACTGAAGAAAAAGTCTACGGTCCGAGTTCCCTCCATGTGGGAAAAACCTTAAAAATGCTTGGAATAGTATACATGTCAAACTAAAATGAACTAAACTCAGCTGAGCATTATCTTAAACGTGCTCAGAAGATTTTACAGGAACAGGGAAATGTAAAACTCATGAAGGAGATCAAGTCTAAGCTCAATACTATCAAATAAAGCCGAGAGAAACGTATCAATGGACTGATTCATCAATAATGATTATATTCTATTAGTATAGATATTTTGGAAAGTCACCATCTTTTAAAGGAAGGTGATTAGAATGAATAGCGACTAATTTGGAGGATGAATTGTTAAATGAAAAGTCTCATATTGTTTCTAACATATTGATGTCAATAATATTAATTTTATTTAATGCAAACCAACCGAGCAGTGCCTCCTGAGGGCAAAGTTGTCTACTATCGTGTGGACGGAACTGGAAGAGACACTTATATCCATAACCACAACGGCGGCTTACTCTCCAAGGATAAGATTCATAAGCTCACCCAATTCAAACCTCCCAGATAAAGAAATTTTACATTTTCAACCAATAAGTATAATAAGCATCCTTATTAATACAACACAGGAGGGTCCAACAAGTTTGTGCACTATGTCAGCGATGGCTCAGGCAGAGATTTTTATGTGGCTTCGACTGAGGGTGGCAACAGTAATCCCTTCAAGTGGAGGAATTAAACTTAGTTTTATTTCAAAAATACACTCCGAAACAACCAAAAGCTGCCAAATGTACTTCCTCTTTCATTTAGAATGATCCATAAAAAGAAGATGTCTACATGACAACACAGTCTAAATTTTTAGGAACCAACTAAAAGTTTCACAGGACCATGTCCTTGTTTCAAAAGGATCAATCGAGTCGACTGTCAAATCATAAAAAAGCACCGACTCCTCCTCCACTCGACACTTACTTCAAACAAGGATTTGACACCGCACGGGAATTCAGGAAGAAGGACTATGGCATCAATCATTGATTTCCATCCGCCTTTTATCACTAACTTATAAGCCTATGCTTTGAGTGTTAAATAGGATTATTCAATCACTTTTTGGGCTTAGCACGGGTCAGTTTAGACAGTTTTCTCCTCAAAACGAGAACTTTGTATCTTTCGAAATCAGTGAGGTTTTGTCTGCGTTGTTGTTTGGCAAAGGACTTTCCGAGTTGACTCTCAGAGAACTTTTTGGCAACATTTTCCTTAGCAATGATTTTTCTGAGTTTACCAGTTCTGGCTCCTCTTCCGATCTTAACAACTTGAGCAGTCAGCTGCAGTCTGCGGACAGGAATGAGTTGTCTTGAGACAGCCTCGCCATCGACAAGAACTCTCTTGTCATTGAGAACGTCAACAATGGTAACGAGCTTGCCTTCTTGAGGTCCGTAGTTAATTCTGGCAACGCGGCCGACTTGCACGAACTTATTGTAGCCCTAAATTAGTATGGTCTTACCATTCTTGTAAAATGTGGTAAATAATAATGATAAAAAAATAATTAATCCAATTATATGCCACAAATCATTTCAATTTATTTTAGAGAGATTTCTTCCCCGACGTAATCCAATTCTTTGAAAATGATCCTCCATCTTTAATACGGCTCAAAATCAGATTTTAGGATAAAAGTTATGATATTTCGTACATTGTTTGGCATAATAATAAAATAATTAGGTTTGTGAAATAAGATGAGACATTCCAAAACTACCGAAGCACTAATTCATTCTATCTAAAAGATAAAATCATAAAAACAATTAATCACCAACAAACTTTCAAATAGTATCATCAAAAACCATTAATACTTTGATGATCATTCCGCAAATGCCAATAAATACAATCTAAAAACTCACATAGATCGTGAACGATCCATCGACCTTCTTTCCAAGAAATTGATGCATAAAAAGAAAATGGACGAGTATAGTGACGTTAAGCTGGTTTAAATATAAAAACAAAATTTGAAGAAGAAATATGAACTTGAACGGAGATTAGAATAAATCAATAATCGTAATGCAAAGCGAATTCAGGAGCTGAAAGATTTAGAGGAAAATGTTCTCAAGAAAATTCATGAGGACATTCAAAAGAACGAAAATAGAGAGAGGCATCTGCAGAGGGAATACCATCGAATTAGAAGCGAATAAAAAAAGGTATCGTAGACTAGACTTATGCAAACAAACGAGTCAGATAGGCAGTGGAAGGCACTGCAAAACTAAAAGATAAAATTGCAATTCCTGGCCAAAAAGCAGGAATAAAATCAAAGCAAATTGATCAGTGAAAAGAATCCAGTAATGATAAAAAGAGAGGATAAAAGGATAAGTGAATTAAAGAAGATTTCCAAGGTAGAGGAATACAGCAAATTCAAAAGTGTGAATCGATTGGATTCAAAGGAAATGGGCAATCAGTATTTGGAGCAAGTTAAATTGATGCAGAGGTAGTATATCAGTAGATTGAGAAAGCAAAATCAAAAGAATTTGATGGATATTAATATGAAAGTTATTGGGTATACTTCAGATATGATGGAAAGAATATTTAGGAATACGTCAAATTTAAGCCAAGCTGATCGAGACACTTCTGTTGCCAAAACAACTCAAGAGACAACTAAATTAAAAGGGAAAGGTCATTAACAGGTGGCTAAGCTAAAAGATGAGGCTCTTCAACAAACAAAATAAATTAAATCCTCGTAGCCTTTAATTTAAATTGAACCATCACCTGTTACCATTAACAATAGTTTATTTCGGATGCCAGTAGACTATGAAACGCAAAAATATCTTCGTCAAATAAAGATAAATCTGAAATCACTATAAAATATACATGAAAAGGTAATAAACCCAGAGTCAAATGTCTCAAAAGAGGAATAAGGAGCTTCTAGCTACAGAGGAAGTAATATCTAACGATCGAAGTGATAAATTTTAATTTAAATCTAATAATTATTTGCCATTTATGTAAAAAATAGTGCAGTTCGGTAAAGTTCAGCAATAAACACCTCCACTACCGCCGATCAAACCCTGCCCAAATTGTGTAAAACTACAAGCTCAAATTGCAGATTTAAATAATTTACTGTAGTAACGAGATAATGCGCACCAAAATGACAGTGATTCTGAAGACTATGACAAAATCAATATAAAAACATAGCTTCTTAATATCAGATAAAAATATGAAACGCTCAAGAAGACGATGTAAAAAATATAACAATAAAATGATGATTTGTTTATGCGCAATACACAGCTTGAAAAAAAATTATCCGTTTGTACTCTACAACTAAAAGAGCACTCAGAACATTAGAAATAAACTCAAAAGATTGAGATTGCCACTCCAGCAAAGAGAGTTGATGAGAGATCGAATGAAAAATATGGTTTTGAGGATAGACAGACTGAGAAAAAGGAACTGCAAGTATTGCTGTTTGTTGAAAGGTAAAAAGTGACGAGTCTGTAAACGCTAACAAAGAATCAAAGTGATGAAATTGTTAAGCTGAGATAATTTCTGAGGAAAAGGAATAATTTGCAAGCCTAAAGGCATCGACTGCTGGAGTAGTTGTAATCATAATGTCAATCTGTAAATTGATGGGTGATAATTAAGGATTTTTGTTCATTCATCATTGATTTAAGTATTGAAGGTAACTTATTGTTGCTAATATAATAAATCCGTTGAAATGAGAGAAAGGGCAAGTTATTCCAGTTTCAGAAATAGCGAGCTAAGAACCAGTCCCCGAAGAGATGTGGTCACCAGTGAATTGGAGTAGCACTCCAACCGTATAAAGGAGTTGCTTCGTGCTGATTTGATCATGCTGTAATAAGAGAATTCAATCCTCAAGAACAAATGCAAAAAGGTAGGATAACTTGAAGACAAAGTGGAAATGGTTCTCAAACAAAATTCACAATTGCTATCTGAAAACTAACGACTCTCCAAATTATTGCATCAGAAAAAACAGGAGTATGAAATCTTGAAAGATAAGTTTGAGGTTCAGTCCAGCCAAAAGCTAGAATATGCTACTTAGTTTGATTTTGAGAGAAAGAAACTTATTAATGAGCTAGATAAATTATAAAACGAATTGAAGGAAGTGGAACACATTAAAAATTCACATATCAACGAGACGAAATCACAGTGTCAGATGTAAATTAACGCAATGAAGAGACAGACAATTGCGTCTCAGTAGATCTATTAGCAGGAAATCAGAAAATTAAAGGACCAGTTGGATAAGAAGGACTACGAAGTGAATGATACTATTAATCGACTTAAAAGATTTTCATCTGAAGCAGAGTATGACATCTTAAGACTGAAGGAAGAAAAGTAAAAGCTTAGAAATGAGTTAATGAACGTTGAAACTAACAAAAAGATGGAATTAGAATCCATCAGTGCAAAGTTTTAAACAAGCTATCTTGAATAAATCGAGTCTATCAAGAAGACCCATCTGTCAAGTTTGTAATAATTCTAAAAATAAAATATAAAGCTAAAGGACTTATTACAAAGCAAGATAATCTAAATCGATCAAATGAGCACCAAGTTAACTAAGCAAAAAGGAAACTATGAGTAGTCGATCGTCCTCACCAAAAGATAGAATGAGATGCTGCGAAGCAAGATGATCTAATTCTAAAGACTATCATAAAGTGATAAAGATAGCCTCAAGGTTAAAATGAATAGGGTTCATGAGAGCTAAATCGAAGAAATGCGAATTAATCAACAAAAATATATCGATTGCCTGCAGAACGAAATCAATAAATTAGAATCCGCACTCAATAAGAAAAATGATTAGATTTAAGTACTAATCAAAGAAAAATCATCAGTCAGACAAATGTTCGATAGCGAAGGCAGTCGACTAAAAGAAGAAATCTAATCCCTGCAAATCAGAATTAAAGATCTCGAGAATAAACAAGGCGAAATCGTCAATGTCTATGAAGACAAGATTCGATAGAAGATCAAACATATAGATTATCTTGATAAGTTAAATCAGGATCAACTTGAGAATCATTAAAACGAAGCAAAAACGTTAAAGCAGTTACTGGACCACCAAAAGAATGAGCTTGAAAGTGAAAAACTGAAAAATAGAGAAAAGGAACAACTAAACGAATAAATAATCTAGGAACTAAAAAACGACAACAATACCCTAAAATAACTTCTCTCAAGATAGAAATCAGAGAAAGACAAGCAGGTTGAAGATATTCAGTATGAGCTGGAAGGAACTATAACCTCTCTGAAATCAAAAGTGGATTCACTCTCTTCCAGAAATAGTATATTGGAAAGATAGCTCACCTCACTCAAAGAAACCATCGCCTTCAAAGAGAAATAAATTAAGAATTTGCAGGAAAGAGTTAAATTAAGTGAGGAAAGGTAGAAAAAGTTGGAGAGATAGAACGATGATTTAAGAAGTAAGCTGATCAAGAAAGACCAGAAGACTAATGAAATGCTCTCATAGCAAAAACAGAGATTAGAAGTACACTCTTTTATATTTAGGCAACCTTCGCATTCACTTTAGACAATTTGAAGATCGATCACGAATCAGCTTTGAAACTTGAAGCCAATCGGCAAAGCTAGTTCAACTAAAAACTTAGAAGAAAGGAAATTGAGCTGGATGAGCTTCTTAAGGCCTATAAAAAAATGAGAGACGAAATGGAAGGGCTGACCGAACAATAGGCGAATCGTAAATAAATGACTCTAAAATACCCGGGCGCTACTGCAGATCTGATAGCCACTAAAAATCTGTTTGATGTGTACCTGAAATCACGAGTGTTAAATATATGCGGAGATGTTCGAAATAAATAGAATTCCAGCAATTGATAGTATTTCATATCTCAATTATTATATTAATATTTCTACTGCTAAAATGGATAAAAGGGAACATTCATAGTTATGATAAGAATCATAGAACGCGTAAGACGGGACCAGACAGGACTATATTTTCTTATTTTTAATTCAAATAGCAGATAAGTTCCTCAGCTCTGTCAGCGTCTTTAAGCTTCAAACGTAATGTACGATTGTCGTCGAAGATAATTCCTTTAATAATCTCGTCGAATTCAACCACTCCTTGCCCCATCATTTTCACATTTAAATTCTTAACCACAAATTTATCTCGGAGCTCATCTCTCTATCGATTGAAATAAACCAAATTTCCAGAAATTGTATGAATCAGCTCTTCTCCATTATGCTCCATAGGAAATATTTTAGTTGTTGCTCCCTTATACAAATCTTTAATATTCCCCACAATTTTATCAAAATAGACTAAGTCTAAATACTGCTAAAAATGGCGATTGGTGAACTCCGTGGTTTATCTTTTACTTTGAAGTTCGAGCACGTATTTAATGTAATCCAAATCTGTTAAGTTAGATATTTCAGCAAATTTAGTGTTGACTTTAATCGCAGAAGTTAGATCTTCAATAAAATAAAACTATCGTTGGCCGACTGAATAGACCGTCCTGGAATGAGTTTTAAAGCTATTGAGAATTTACTGCAATCGACTAAATAGTTCTCTTTCGCTGTGAATATAAGCATGCCTGAGATCTATCAATCCACGTCCATAATTTTTCAATGATTATCGATGAATCCTTTCTTCATTAACAAGTTTAATGATTTCAATAAAAATGTCTTCCTTTTCCTTTCCGACTAAACCGCGATTAAAATTTTTATCAATTTAAGCAACCAATTTCTTAAGGATTGTTTCTCTTCGCAAATGATATATCCTGCGATCAATTTGCCGTTTTTATTCAGCTCCAATGGTAGCATTATAATTTTAAAAAGCCTGAATAATGTTTACGTTAATATGGTTTGAAATAAAGGCAGCAATTTTGTGGGAATCGTTAGCAATTGATTTACGTAAGAAAATAAGCTATTAGTATCCAGGCTTCAATTCTGCCTTTATATTTTAGAACCGATTCGCTGAAGACTTCTGCTCAAACGATTGGATTTTATAGCATCTTTAGTAGAACTCACGATTTAATTTAGCGTAGTTAGCAAAGTAGTCGAGAAGAATGTTCTTCAGCTGCATTTTACTGTTCTTTCTCTTCTCAATCTACAAGTAAACATTTTGGGCAATGCTCTTATAGTAATTAACAGTTTTTTAGTATTCAAAAATGTATTTGAGGAAGAAAGTATAGGTTGTTTCCACTCTTTATTTTACAGCTGATGAAACGACCATTAAACTAGTTAGAACTGGAATTCTGGATTATGTGGCTTAAGGCAGATCCTAATCAGTAGACATTACGGTTATTCTAACTGTTGAGGTGTTAGGATTTGGCTTTGATGGTGGAGGATTGCTTTCAGGTAAATCTCTTATGATTATCTTTTCCCTTTCTTCTTTATTTTTTTAAGGAGGAACGATTTATTTTATTATTGGGATTGTCGATTCAATATTTTTGGTAATTTATTGCCTTTTTTGCTAAACTTCTACCTTAGCCACCTTAGTTACTTTTTTAACTTTTTTAACCTTTGGTGCTTTATTTACTACTGGATTTTATTACTTAATTTACTCCCTTTTTGACTCTTTAATAGGATTTTATGCAGCTCGAGCTTAAGATTGTTTCACCGATTTTAATTATGGTAGTTGTTCCACTTTCGTTATTTTATTTTGACTTTGACCATCTTTTAATCCCTTGGTCAAAATGAAGGGTGATGGATTCTCAATTTCAACCTATTTTTCTTTTATAATTTGTTAGTGATTCTATCGAGCTTACGGCAATTTTCTTTCAATGACTTTCAGTTTTTATTTTTATTTGACAAAAACTGTTTCCTGATTCTTTTTAGGTTATCGAGAAGTATCTATACTGATATTTTAAGAAATGACAGTTGATTGCATAATCAATTGATTATTTTGCATCTTTTTTTATTCTTATCTAGGTAAATGCTAATCTTCAATTCCAGCATAGTTAAAATCCTTACTTTTAAGGGTATTTGCCGATTCATAATCAATCTCCTGATTTCGAATATTTTTTAAAGGTATGTCGTCATCAGTAAATTGAATGATTTCCTATTCACGATATTAATTTTTAATTTCCGATTTAATTTGTTCCTTAATGATGGATTTATCGATATTATAATGCATTTATTGACTGATTTGACTTTCAATTTGATCCTTCATATAGACTTCCCGATAGGCTTATGAATCGTAGTTATATTATTTTTATTAATAAAAATCTTAGGCTCCATTCTCTCTTTCTTCTTCTTTTTGAAGATATCTTTAATATTAAGATGACTATAATATGTTTGAATTCTCCTTTATGCTTTTATCATCTTCGCATTCATTGAGTTAGTCTTTCTCACCTTATTCCTCATTTGCTTTGACATTTTGAGGATCTGACTATTAAATCTCAACTTATTGATCAACAGTCTATGAATGTTTTTCCACTCTCTCTTGAAATTTTTATTAACATTCATCTTATTTGTTGCTCTAGTTGTAATTTTCAAGTGTCAAGTCCTCTTTTCTTTAATGCAGAAATTAAGGTTAAAGAACTTATTCTTTTTCTTCTCCACTATTTTCGTTAAACCCTTAATACTGATTGTTACCTTACTTATTGATTAAATCGCTTTATCTTCGGGACTATTAACCATTGGAAGATCGGTAAATCTAATTTTATTTTTCTTTGAACTATGAGCTTTGGGTAGGATTTGTGTTAAGCTGTTCGGTCATTAAAATCTTATCAATAATCTAACAATTAAACACTTAAAAGCTAAATCCATATAAATCCAAATTAATCATTAATCCCCTCCTATAATGAAATTATGCGTTTGGAAATAGATAATCTCATTATTTTGGTATTTTGATATAACTATAATCATTGTTGATGCCTGAAGCCAAGAGAAATAAACTGGTCTCCCTCACCCAGGTCAAACCCAAACTTAGAGAACACAAAGAATTCATTGTCAAGAAAGTGCACAGCTTCCTCGGCAAGTATAAGTATCTCTATGTTTTGTCTTATGAAAACATGAGCACCAATAATTTCAAGACTCTCAGATAGGCCCTTTCAGATTCTAAGTTCCTGATGGGCAAAAATAAAGTTATTGGTATTGCACTTGGAAATGCTGAAGAGAATAGCTACAAACAGAATACCTATAAAATAGCTCAAGACCTCAAAGGGCACTGCACTATCTTTTTCACGAACAAAAATCCACATTAGTGCCGAGAAATCTTTGATAAGTTTGAAGAAGAGTAGTTTGCTACAGGAGGTGTGGTGGCTTCTGAAACAATTGTTCTTGAAAAAGGTTTGTAAACTTTAAAAACGTATTCCCACTCACTATAGCCATACTTCAGACAGTTAGGACTTCCCACTCGATTGGTGAACTCTCAAATTGAACTGCTAAGCGACTATCTTCTTGCTGAAGAAGGTAAACCTTTGACAGTTGAGAGATGCAAAATTCTTGTAATTATTGTATAATATAGAAATTATTAGAAAGAAAGATGGCTCGTCTGAAATTCGCGATAAAAGGGATCTATGATGGTAATAACTACAAAAGACAATGATTGACTCCATTTTATGTATATCTTGCCAATTGTTAAATCAAAATAAATCACTTCAATTTTGGTTGAGACTCTCTTCTGCTTTTTCGTATATTTTATCGTTGGGTTCTAGGTTTTCACCGTATTGTATCGCATTGTCAGCTTATAATAGTAAATCTCTAATGCTATCTTCATCGCTAAGGTTGAGTGACCTCATAGAAATGATATCATTGTTGTTGATAACTTTTTTGATTTGATAGTATAACCTTTTCCCCTCCTCCTCTTTTTCATAAGCGGTATCTCCTCCAAAATCATTGTATTAATCAACTGTAAAGTAGCTCAAATATTTTTCAATCTTTTATTTATCGTCAATGAGGTCACATTTTGTCAAAACTGTAATAGAAGGAAGTTCTAGAGTTATTTGGATGGAAAGAGCCCTAAGTTATAATGATTTTACTCAAGTACTCCTGATAGAAATTTATTCTACTATAAGATGAAGTTCACATCCATCATGTACATGGAAACCAGCGAAAAGCCTAAATAACCATATTTTTACCGTAATTTTGTAATATTTTGGTAATTTATCGAAAGATGTCTTGATCATGATAGAGTTAAATTTGCCCAGGACAGTCGAATATCACATAATCATCCTGCCCCACGAACTAGTTAAGTTTTTCCTCAAACCATGATTGATTTTGCAAAAAATACTCCATACAAAAAAGCAAGCCTCCATTTGGGCCTAACTACATTTCCTCCATAACATCTTCTAAAGTTATCAAATCTTTAATGTCTACTTAATATTTGGATTACCAACATCGCACCGATATGAATTGTATTAAGCAGCTGGATCGAGATTGAATATGACAACATTTCTGCGGAATGTCTCAGCCATGTCCTGCATAATTTTGCAATAAGTCGACTAAATAACATATTGTATACTTTTCCTGAACCTGCGGGTCCAATAACTACCTGTCCAAAGTAAATTCCTTGATTCATCTAATTTGAAGTCTTTAGTTGATATGATTATAGTTATTTATAATCATCATTAATAAGATGGAAAAGATGCAAATGAGAATATACTATCAAGCAATCTTAGAAGTTGTAAATGCATGAAAGTCAGGTGACATCGTCCTAAAATCAGAATTTTATTTTAGTAAACTTTTTTAGTGAGTGGATAACTGTCGAGGTCGTGATTTTATCTATATTTTAGATGGGCATAGTGTCGATGGTTTTTGAATGAACTCTTTCATATAATGTGTTTCTAAGTTATTGATTTATTACCATATTTGATCGCATTATCAGTCTGTTTTTAATATTTTTCCATTTTTATTTCGCTTCGTTTGGCATAATTTTAAGGATTAGGACTCTTAAAATTATTGCAATATGTGCTTGATCCCATCCAGGTAGTTCCTTCCTTGAGATGGTCAGGAATTCTTTCGAACCAAGATGCCTTCATTTTTCTATTGACGAACTCAGCATTATAAGTTGTTTTGTTGGAGATGGGAAAGTTACCCATTCTATGCTTATTTGTTGGTTTGATGTATTGATTTTCTCCTTTGTGACCAGGATATAAACTTCCATAGGTTGTTAATGATTGGGCTGGTCCTTAGAATAAATTCAAGTGATCGCTTTGTTTCCCTTTTTATAATTTATTCATGAGTCTTTCCCTAAATTCTTTGAAATAGATGGTTTACATGTCCAAATGATTTGCTTTCAATGGACTTGTATCCTTTGCTACTAAAATAGGGGTCTATTGTGATGTACTTTTCTTTACAAAAGTTTGCTGATAGTGAGTTTTCTTCGATAATTCTGGCTTGATAACATCAAACTTGCATAAATGTCTACCACATGAGCAATTGTCACAGAGACAAGATTCTTTTTCATGGTGATTGAAGTTAATATGCTAAAGTGTTTGCGATAGTCTGTTTTATGATTTTAGTTGAATGCTATCCTGAAGACGTTTATGCCTTTACTTGGCATCATGATCCCCTTCATTTAACATACTTGAGAATTTTCTCTGCTGCTTTTTCGATGACTCTTTGATTGAGGATTCAGAGTTGCCTCTAATAGTGCGATATCGCTTTTAAAACTGTTTTTTGAGGAGACTTTTAGCTTGATCAATCGTATGCAAACCAGCCGAATTCATGAAAAATAAAATTATTATCAATCAAAAGATAAATTATATCACAGTTCCCTTCCGAATTAATTTATTGATCTACATCTCGTCATCCAATTACAAACTCCTTAACGGTCACAAAGCAACCTAATCTCAAATATATGAAACATATTTTTAAATAAATTGTTAAGTTTCACAATTGTCTTCTAAAATAGGAATTGTTTGCGGATGCAACAGTGCAAATCTGGTAGTTATTATTTAATTATCCGAAATTATAATCAAAACCATCTTTAAAATGGGTGAATCACAATCCTCCTAGATTCAAACGGACTATCCCACTACATTAATTCTAATCTAGAGCGCCTAGGACAAAAATTTTGGCACCGTCGACATTTTGCGAACCAAGTAGCCTCCCTACTAATACGTTATGGATTTTAAAAAGAATTTTATTTAAGATAACGAAAGAATGAATAAGTATGTTCGTTTCGTCAACCAGATCAAGAACATGGATCATAAAAATATAGCCAAAATACACTACTGCCAACTCATTGAAGGTAAGAATTCGGATAATTATAGAAAATCAGGTGTGCATCAAGCATAAAAAAATACATACCTTTTGTAATTACTATAATTTTACGCTCGAAGAGGCCATCGACAAGAAAAAATTACAGGATAGCTACTTTCCAGAGAGTGAACTTGTCTATATAATGGGCAGTCTACTGGATGTTGGAAATTATCTTCAAAAATATGGCATTTCCGTTGGGTAATACCGATCAAAGACTATTTACTTGAGTCCATAGGGGTATATTAAAATATATCTGCTTGAAGTCGAAGAATAGAATCGGCACAGTTGCTTCTATAAAGCTTTGTGCGAACGATCTCAGATTTAAAATTATATCCTCTCCCCTGAGCAGCTGAAGCATATCAATGAAAATAACTATTAAGCCAGATACGACATCTTTAAATCGGATGTATTTACGATTGGCATGGTAATTCTGGAACTCATCACTCTTGACAAGCCTAAATTTTATTATAGCTAAGACAAAACAGAACTGAAGATTGATAGAATCGCTTTCGATATTTCCAGTATGGGCAAAATATATAGTGAGTCTTTTATTAATTTACTCAAATGCTGCTTGCATCCAGTATCTGCCAGTAGGTGTAGTTTTGAGTAGGCCATTAACGAATTAAATTTTATCAGAAAATCAATGAAAGCAATAACGTATTGTATTAGACTGCAGGAAGACTAGGAAAAATCAAAAAAAAGCAATTCAAAAAGGTAGATTACAATATCAGCAAAGGGACAACATATTTTGAATGGACTCAAGAAAAAACTTACCCCCTCGCCTATTTCCACATTATCGTCAACAACCTCTAGTAGTTTCAAAGTTGAATCCAAATTCAACTCCAGTAGAAGCAGTCAAGCAGTGACCCTCAAACTTTGATCTTCCAA
>Ga0302268_1000723_pt1 | contig 20566 bp, 10 predicted proteins | sample III_Bog_E2_1_FD_194554 | JGI IMG/M metagenome (GOLD analysis project Ga0302268, IMG submission 194554) | Peat permafrost microbial communities from Stordalen Mire near Abisko, Sweden - III_Bog_E2_1 | ecosystem: Environmental > Terrestrial > Soil > Wetlands > Peat | place: Sweden: Abisko... | reverse complement strand
ATTCTGAAAGCTTGGAACACCTGGGCTATTTTTCGAGTCTTATCCTCTTGAAAGCATTTTAGTATTGCCTATTTCAATTGTTTGGTAGTTCTGATGGGCCGATTTTAAATAATGGCTTCAGCAATGATCTTGGTTCCCCTTAGTTATCCAAACCTTTATAATATTGACATGAGTTCAAGAGTACTGCTGTTATTAATCTATATAAATGACTTTATACAACTTCAGAGCACAATCGACCATCTGAAGAGTATCTCATATCGAGCTCTTAATCTTTCAACCAAGAAAAGCCACGCTAAGTCTACAAATGAAAACTGCAGAAGCCAAAGTCGGCGAGGATAACATCGAACTTTTCAAATATTTTGGTTCTTTGCAGAGAAGAAAAATTGTCATTGGTTATATGCAATCTCTTTTTCTCTTCTTCAGTGAGTTATGGCTCGTAATGCTATCTATAGTAATCAATAACTCTCGGATCAAGGTCATATGCCTGACTAGCTAGCAAGACAAGTACATGATAGCATTGGGAAACATCTGGAGTATTTTGGTGGAGTGTCCGCCAAAGCCAAAGTTGCAATCGACCACCTTAAAAGGTCGAGCATATTGCATATTTTGAATTTTGGTGATAACATTCGAGCACATGACTGGAAAATGTCTGATAATATTTTAGGCCATTTCTGATTAAAAAATTCTAATGATATATTTGTGACAAATAATAATTATCAAATTTTGAATAAATTTAATGGATAGGACCCTGTCGACAGCCAACAAAAAGTTGCCTCCTCCTTCGATTAACCAATAAATTTCATTTTATGTGCAGAGATTTGATCGTTATAAAATACTGTATCTAAATTAAATGAATTATCTGGTGTTGATAGACCAAGGGGCTTACTCCATGTGAGAAGATGATATCCCTGAATAATTTAGAGAGACTAAAGTGTATGGATTTTGTTATCAAAAAAACGATCAAATTTGAATATGAGCTTATTTCTTCTTTTATGAATGGAATAATTAGTCAGTCTATTATATTTAAATAATGGAGTGCTTGGATAGGAAGGATGCTCGATTGGTGAGCTCACTGATTGACCTCAAATTGGAAAACACTAAAACTTAGAACACCTATGAAGAAGTATCATTTGTGCTAGATTTAGGGAAAAAGAAAAACTAGAAAAATAGGAGCTTTGAGAGCCATCTACGACGACTAAATCTATGAAAACTTTCTGTAAATAGCCAAGAAAAAGACGACCAATGACAAGGCGCTCATTCTCAAGAGCCTCAAGACTCATTTCACTTTTTCAACCCTAATTGAAGATAAGGAAATAAAAGAGCTTCTGCTTGATAAATTTCGTTTGTGCAAGGTGACCGAGGGCCAATACCTCATGAAACAAAACAACTTGGCAAGCTCCTTTTTCATTTTACAAGAGGGAAGACTTGTTGTTTAAATCAATGGAATAGCGAAAAGATGCATTGAACCGGGCGAGGGTTTTGGATAACTCGCACTGCTCTACTCAGCTCCCAGATCGGCATCTATCAAAGCTCTTAAACCCTCTTTTTTGTGGTTTATCGACAGGGAGACTTTTAGAACCGCCGTTTCTTCGATGATCACCAAAAATTACAAAGAAAATAGGTCTTTTATTTAAAAAAATCAATTCTTTAGTAACCATTCATCGATATAGAGTACTTAACTCCCAACCAGAAGGACAAACTCGCCTCCATCGCCATCAATCAAAAATTTTAAAAGCATAGTTAAATCTGCAAGGAGAATGAACTTGCCTCGTCTGTGTATATCCTTAAATCAGGAAAGTTATAAAGATATAAAGGCAATGAAAAGAAGGGATTCATCATCAAGGGAGAGTCATTTGAATAATACGCTACTTTGACGAGAGGTTGCCTGAGGAGAGAGACCATTAGAGTAGTCGAAGAGGCTGAGGTCATGGCTGTGGGAATAGAAGATATTGAAAATGCACTAGGAAAAGGACTGCCTTTGATTATTTTAAGGAACTAGGCAAGATTGGCTTTAAAAAGTGCTAAGATATTCTAAAAACTGTCTGAAGAATATCTATAAAGAGCTATCGACTGTTTTAAGCTAAGAAATGTTAAAACTGGCTAATTTCTGGTCAAAAAATAGGATCCATGCCAGAACCTAATTTTCTTCGTCGCTGAAGGTCAATATCTGATTTCAGACAGTACAAAGCGATCTCATCTTTATGGAGAGAACTGTTTAACTGAAGAGAAAGAGACTTATCGATACTAAATTAAAATGAAAGAAAATGGAAAGATTGCTTGGTGCACGCTGACTGACCTACTCAAGTCTTTTGGGTGCAGTCTGAACTAAGCTATTCAAAGCAGTGTATCTATAAACAAGATACTGTAAACTCAAAGAAACAATCGGATGAATTTAAATTAGATGGCTAAAAATTTAAAACTTTATGACTTCTAAGTCATGAAAAAGCTAGGGTAAGGCCAATTTGGCAACGTATTTTTGGTCAGTGACAGTCAGAAGAATAATTTCTATGCCTTAAAATGTATCTCAAAGCAAGAGGCTATAAAAACCAAGCTAGAAAAGCACTTAATGAACTAAAAAATAGCCCTCAACGCTATTTCCTCCCCCTTCATCATGGAATACATCCGCTCTTATAAGGATTAAAATTTTATCTATTTTCTGACCGAGTTTATCAACGGAATGGAGTTATTTGATGCAATCAGAGTCATTGGATTGCTCACTTCTGAACAAACTATTTTTTATGGCGCCCAGCTGCTGCATATTATTTAAACCATTCATGAAAAGTCTTTCATCTATCGAGATTTAAAGCCTGAAAACGTCATGGTTTGCGCCGATGGATATTTAAAATTGATTGATTTAGGAACCTGCAAAAAATTGAGTGGAACTGAAAAGACATTCACTATGATTGGAACACCCAACTATATGGCTCCTGAGACTTTGTCAGGAAAGGGATATTCTTTTCCTGTCGATTTATGGTCGCTAGGAGTGGTGCTGTACTAATTTATGGCTGGATTTGTACCCTTTGGCGAAGATGCTGAAGATCCTCTGCAAATTTATCAATAGATTCTTAAAAACCCTTTAAAATTCCCAAAGCATATGAGGGATGCTAAACTCAATTCACTGATTACTCTCCTCATGAACAAAAATCCTGAGTCTAGACTATGTGGCTCTTTTAGTGCATTGAAAAAGCACGCTGCCTTCGAAAAAATCTCATGGGTATATTTTGCATAACTTAGCACGATCTGATCAGTAAAAAAATGAAGCCTTGCTTTGAACTAGCTGCTGATAAACTGGTGGATTTGGAGAAACTCAAGCCGAAGTCAAAGCCTTTGAAGCTGGCCTTAAAAATTCCAGCCAAAATACCAATAAATCGTAGAGATTTATCTCCGAACTGGGATGAATCATTTTGATTTGCTACTATGATTTCATACATTATGATTTTTGACTTCACTATAGTTAATATTCAACTTGACCTAAGTTGCAGATGGTTGGTTTCTCATTTAATCGAGTGTTAATAATTGATAAGTATATAAGATTATGAAAAAATTGCCGAGTAATATTTTGAAACAGTTAAATAAGGAGAAGCACAGAATTAAAGGTACCTTTTTTATAAAAAAGGCGGGCTTCATGCAGAAAAGGCTGTAACATTATTTACTGACAATTTAAGCTAATTTCGAGACCTGAGAGAATAAAAAATGTAGCTGAAAGCAATTAGAATATAGCCTTACATTGATGAGAAGAAAGTATAACATAATCAACTCTATGTCATCCGTATAACAGGTAGAAAGGTATTCAATTTAATACCCAGAACACCTATTATCAAAATAGGATTCTTGTCTTCTACATGCTCATTTATGATGACTACCCTCAGCAACCTCCTGAAATTATGGTCGGCAACATCATTAAAGAAGATAAGACCGAACAAAGATTTCTTCACCTCAATTTTGATTAGAATGGGCAAGTATGCACTTTGGCTAATCAAATCGGTAAGCAGTATTCTAAGGATACAACTCTCACAGTGCTGCTCATCGATCTCTAGTATATGATTTATAATCCAAACATCTAAAGTGCATTTCCTAGCGCTCTCTTTGAATCATACAAAACAAATTTAGATAATGCTAAATACTATAAAATCCTAAATGCACAGGCCAAACTCCTTTAATACGATTAGGAGTAAAGTTTTTCTGAGGATTCAGATGAATGATTTCTTGACTGTTTATTTTATAAAAATTGGAGATATAATAATTATAGAGATGTACAGGCATCAATCGGTAGGCAAGCTTTCCTCGCGAAGTCTATCTAAAATAAAAACAAAAGTAGAAATGGCCTTCGGTAAGCCCATCAATAACTAAAATCAATCTAAGAATCAGGCCGAAGTTATCCCATCAAGGACGCATAGTATTAAATCTTTGGTAAAGTGTAAATATTAGTCAGGAGAGAAATTTACACCTTTTAGCACTGCTCTTAAAAATGGACTTCTCCAAACTGACCGAAGGCAGTCTTCCAATCAGACTCCTTAAATATTTACGAAGAACAAATTAACTGACCGTAAATAAGAAACAGTTTGTAGACAATTATAATTTGCATAAAAATCATAAACAATGACTTGCAAGAACATCATCAAGAACGAAGGGATTGTTGGATACTCATGGTTTCATAAATAGAATAAGCAGGTGACGTCGGTCTGCAAAAAGAATAATACATCCCTGCTTCGCTATTTTGCCATAAACGGGTAATAGAATGGTAAAACCGCTAAGAAGATACTTGCCGCTATATAAGGTATAATATGAATTATCTAGGTGACATTTGTTTGATTTAGATGACTTGTTGTATGCAGGCAACAAAAAAATTATGGCGATCAAATCTAGTGCAGCAAAACTTATTAACAAAAGTTAGACCCTAAAGGTGTCTCTGAAAGATACCGACTTCATCTTGGTTGTTGGTATATATTTACTAATAAAGAGGAGTCAATCATTAATTTTACCAATCTTAATCGATTGATTTTAGATATTTACGATCTTATTGGAGATGGAGTGCACAATCTGGATGCTTTAGTTAAGATTGTTGGACGCAAGCTCATGGAAGGCAGCTCCAAAAATGTTAAAAATAAGGAAGGATAGCTGTTCATTCTATTAATATTGGTTGAAAATCGAGTGGACAAGCTGAAGAGCTCAAGAAAAGGCTGTCAAGCTAATAAATGATATTTTTTCGCCTTAGATCATTTAAAATGTAAGATAATTTTAATAGATCATGAGTTTGAAGTGCCGCTAGAAACAATCATCAGATCTATAATTTGTTCATGAGAGGATACATTAAAGTGAACTTGCTTTTACTCGAAAGAAAAAGCTTTGCGTTGGTCTTAATACCTCAAATGACAGTAGGAGAGATTACACAGTTAGTCTTAGCCGGAAAAATGCTGCACAATCCATCCACACCTAATTTGCAGACAATTCCTCTCGGATTAATCAGCAGTCGAAATCATATAGTTATGGACTATTTGCTTACTCAGTGCAATATTACACTGGATGAAGTTTGGCAAACGTAAAGATATATCGAAGGCGAAATAATCACCAAAAAGGCTAGGCACATGCCAAAAGATTTTTCACTTCATATTGATAATAAGGTAAGCAAAGAAATAGATGCCAAAGTCTTCTATGAACCATCTAAAAAATCTGTCAGTAAAAGAAGTGTTCTATAGAACTTGTAATGCACACTTTTAATGAATCAAGAAGAAGGCCTCCCTGATGGCAATTAAACCTGTGTAAGAACTGTTACGATAATGCTGAATACAAAGTCTTTTCTTTTCTAACAAATTTAAAAGATATAAAAAAAGGAAATTACAAGCTATTCACACATGTAGAAACTGCTTTCAATACGATAAAAGCTATTAAAACACAGGCTTCATCATGTGGATATTTTTGGATAGTTAGTGCAGCTAAAATAAAGTAAGGACAGCTTTGATTTTTTCTTCAACTATCTCCCATCAATTCCAGTTTCCTCTATCGTCCATCTTGGCCTTTCACCTTTGCAAAGATAAAATTTAATAAATAAGCTATGGCTGTTCATTTCTAACATGCGAAACAACAATTTCGAACAATATATATCCAATTTATTAAACAAAAAAGAACTCAAATAACTGCTAAATGCTATTGACTATAACATTAACGCAGGTTTCAAGCTGAATGACTACACCATGATTTTATCAGAATCAATCTCATCTCAAACAAAATTATCCCCTGAGGATGAGAGGGAATTGCTAAAACAGATTTATGATTACGTTAACAAAGCATATAGACAATATGAGAGGGCTCATTAAATTGCAGACTCTTATGACTAAAGTCAGGATAGTTCAACTATAATAAGTAAACGATTGTTTATTCAAATTTTTGAATTAAAATATTGCCAAAATTGGAATAGTATGGCAGGCGAAGAATTTACTCCAGTGTCAATTTTTTTCAATTGGTAAATTTAGAGCAAAACTATGATGAAATGGAAATAGGCCAAAAGTTTTCACGAGGCAAGCACAGTAAAAAAAGCAGTAAAAATAAATCAAAGCAGTAGTAAAAAAACAAAAAAGAATGTTCGATCGACTTCAGTCAAGACGAAGATCTAGCCCTCAATGTCCCATAAAGCAAGGGCTAGCAAAGTGAGATATGTTCATATGGATTGAATGATCATCGATAACTTAATTACGAGTATATTTCGTTCAAAAATAAGCGATCAAAAATATTAATTTAATTAAATGATTGCTTCTAATTTGATTTCATAAAATCAGTAAAATTATAAGAAAAATTGTCAAAAATCAAGAAAGATAGTTAAGCTATCCCCCGTGCCGCCACTACAGGATTCTACGAGGAAGTTTATATGTCGTTTTCAAAAAAGATTGATAAATTTTCAGTTCTTTCATAAAATTTAACCCCTATTCATAGTATTGCGGTGAGCTCACTTCTAGTACTGCAGTCATTAATTTTTAAGAACCGGCATTATCCTTAACCTTTACAAATAAATTGAAACTGATGGGAATACAGCCCCTCTGCTTCTCAAAGTGATTCGGATCTAAAGATTTCATAATCATCAGCACTGAGCTATCAATACTCCACGTCGTCAACATAAGATAAGCATATTTTGGTGAGGAAAACACTCCGCTGGACTTAAGCTAGAGATAAACCATGTATATTCCTTCATCAATTCTATTAATAATCTTATATTCCTTTATTCTTTAGTTCCATAGCTACAGATGAAAAAATGACTAAAGTAGATCTTTATGATTATAATGGGTGGTCAAGAGAAGATTTGCTTTTATTACTTTTTGGCATTTGAAAAGAAGGCGGCCCTCATTGAGGTTGCAGTGTAGTTTAAAACCTTCGTCACTTTATAGGTAATGCGACTATTATCCGGAAAGGGGCTTTTAAATAACGAGGGGCGTTTGCGAAGGCGGAGGAGATATGAGTTAATCATAAATTTATTCTTCCATTTTGAGGACGGTACTATATATTTAGGCTGGCTCATGGTCATTCTAATTCTACTCTTCCTCCTTTTAGAATTATAAGTTGGGATAATCCTCAGGATTGCTTTTTCTTTAAAATTCCTAGCAATGCAACTAATCCTCATAGTCTTTCATTAATTTTTCGTTAACAGAATATTCACTGCTGGCCTCTATAAATTGTTTAGCATCTTTCCTGATTTTTGAAATAGTGGCATGAATACTTCGAGTTTCTTATTCATTCACAGCAGCAATTAGGTATTTTTTCCCTGACGGAACAATTAATCCAAAAAAAATATGATGATCTGCTGCAGAGCACTTACTAGTGAGTCGACTGAATGATAAATTAATGATTTCTTCAATTTTTTTGCTGTTTGTATGCGAAATGGTCATCATAATTTCGTGATTAGGAGCATGCAGAATCTTGAAGTTTCTGTCTTTCCACCGTGAGAACACTCCCTTTTCCCTTTTGATTGAGCCAGCGAAGATTATTTTTGAGTGATTGTAAGTTTGAATGATGTCTTTCTTGTCATTTTCCTTTGAATTTGTTGAGGAGGTCGATTTATTAAACATGTCAACTAATATTAATAGATAATTGATCATCATATAATTGCATAACAGCATTGATAAATACGATAAATACCTGCTGAATTGATTATGAAAAGAATTGATTATAATATAGCTTTGGGAACATAACAATTAACTTTAAAGTTATAGATATCCAATATTTAGCAAAACATCATTTTAAGATCCATTCATTATTTTAACATCAATCAATTGATATAACTATGCATATTGGGCCCTTCCAAAACCTTATATCAGTAATTAGGCTTGATCAATTTATAACTAATAGAAAGTATGGAAACCATTACCTAAGAGCCCTTTATTCCCCATCAAATATCCACCAATCCTGAACATTCTATCTCTCCTCAAGGTAAGTCTCACTGTGACTCAGCCAAGGAACTCAAAGAGCTGTTAGAATAAATTTGTTCACAGATTCAGATAAATAATTTTGAAAAAGGGGCGAAGTTAGCCTCACAATAACCTTTAATTTATGAATTAGTCTGTGATCGACTCTAAATTTAAAAATTAAAAGAAATTCTCGTTGCTGAAGAGGGAGCTCCTTAATTTTCCAAAATATCATTGAATACTGGATTCATGAACCCTGAGAGAGAAATGAGATTGCAACAACTGTTGTCCTTGAAGAAAAAGAAATCTCTTAATTCAGTTGTTGCCATGACCATATCGAGGAATTTGCAATAGATTATATCTGATATTTATTAAAGAAAAAGCCTGAAAGGGAATAGTGCTTTGTTTGATCAACTTTACGATTCCTTGAACAAAATTCAAGATAAAATTAATTTCCATAAGTCATGTTCGGGTATTTAGATGGATCATATGCTAAAACAACAATTATTAGATCAATAATCTCGAAACATCGCACTTTCTGCTGAAAATGAACAACTCAAATCTATCAAGGAACATGAGCGTCGGTAAAAGCAAGCTGTTATTGAATAAAAATGGACGTTACAAAATGAGCTGGCCCTGCAGAGAAAACAGAATCTGTAATAAACCATAAAAATTAAACAAAATTATCTGTAAGAATTGAAGTTAAAGAACATTCAATTTCGGAGAGAATTAAGCGAAATCAAAAAAACAAAAAAGCAAGGAAAAATACAGATAGAAGACATTTATGAAGAAATCGACGTTAATGTCGATGACTTTAAAAATTTAATTATCAAACTTAATGACGAGAATAAAATATTGAAAGAGGAGAGAAAAATACTGATGGCAAAAGTGTAGGATCTTACCGAAAAGGTACAAACTATTTCAATTTACAATGATACTGGCAATGCTTAAAAAGACCGAAATGTTTAACTGTTAAGGATAAAATTGAAAAAGTATCGCCAGTAAATCTTTGATAAAAACAAAGCTATAGAAGAGGCTAATCTATAGCTTGAGTTACTCCGATCATTTACAGATTAGGGTAACAAAAATAACCAAAGTAATATATCTTTTGATGTGAAAGAAAATTTTAAAAAAAGAGAAGAAAATGTGAAGAGACTCAATGAACCTGCTTATGGCAGTTAAGATAGACAGCACAGAATGAAAGAGTTGTAGGAATTAAGAAAATTAGACCTATAGGCTGTCAAAAGTCTTTCAAAATTTGTCAATTAGCTCACAAATAAAGTGAGTAACAATATGGAGTAAGTCTTAGAATGGCCTTAATTGAAGATACAATCTCTTGAGTAGACAATCAAAGAACTGCAGCTAAAGATCATTGCATCTGAAGATGAAAATGAAAATTTGAAGAGTAAACTTAATTCCAGATAAGCTTAGACACTTAGACTGGAGGAAAAGAATAAGCAAGATGCTTTTTTCGAGAAAAATCTTCGTTCAATGACAGAAAAAATAAGATTTTTATAATCCAACTTAGAGCACAAAGAGAAGGAACTTCTGGAGGAGAGGGAAACAGCAGCTAGTCTTAACTCCATCATAACATAAACTGCCCCATTTACTGACTAGCTGATGAAGGAGAATGAGGAGATGAGGGAAAAACTCAAGTATTACAAACAGCAAAACAGTGAGCTAACTGATTTGGTAAAACAAAAAGAAAAAGACAATAAATAACTATAAAACAGCCACTTCAAGTAAATGACAGAGAATTAATTATGCCTAGGCGAGTAGAAATTTAAGCTGATTTAACTTTAAGAAAAAGTTTAAGAATTTTAAAATAAACTATCAGCCAAAGACAAAGAGATTGAACAAATTCAGTTAGTCACTAAGCAGAAGGAAGCAGGTCTAGAGAAACGTTAATTGTAATTGAAGGATAAAAACAGCAAGATTCAACAGCTCGAGCAAGTAGTCAAATAGTATGAATCAAAACTTATCGTTTCTGAGAATAAATATAAATATCTAGTCGTTTCCAAAGAGTTCAAAGAAAGGTATCCTCAGAAAAATGATTTTCTGGCTTTCTTCCCTGGAGAAATTCTTCAAGATGAACCATAATATAAATTATTTTTGCGTGAAACCTTGGAGAAACGATCAGGCAGGACCATCAGAAGGACAAAAATTCTATATCGGTTAGACTCCCTCAATAAAATTAATTTCCATTCATACATTGATAATAATGAGCAAATTGTAGTGTTGGTTAAGCTCATCAACGGTTATGTTATTGCTGCCTATTCTGAGGGGAAGATATTCCCTAAAATGACTTCCACCAAGGATGGACTCATAATTTCGCTAAATAATCGATAAGTTTTCTAACCCCTCGAGAAAAACAGAAGAGTTGTGACTTATGACTAGTTCTTCCTGATTATAGGCAACTCTTAATTCAGACTTCGTTCTCAGTAAATTAAATTTTTCAGTAACTTCGGTATTGCAAATGGATACTTTAAATCGCGTGGAAAGAAAGTGGATGTTCTGATGGGTACACTAGAGCGGGAAATGGAAATGAGTGCTTTATAAGTTCACCAAATCTAATTTCTATGATTTGTTTGACTGATAATTATTATCAGCATCATTTTAAATTTTTCAATATTTATTCTGGTTGGAAAGTCAGCTTAATTTAATCTTAGAAGGGCAGTTGTGAACTAAACTATTTATCATTAACAAGTTAATTTTAGAGTTGAAGCGTCAATTCATCTATCAGGATGAATTCTACGAAGAAAACTTCAACCTCATTACCAAACCTACGACTCCTCGACCATAACCTAAAAAAATCAACTCTGTCCCAGTATTTTACTGGCAGTGATTGAACCCAAATGGGAAGATCAATAAAACCAGAAAGGCAGCTGCTTTATTTTTAAAGCCCCTAAAGGGTAAACTCAATAAGAAGGAGCTGTATTAGCATATTACCTTTTTCTTGATCAGCAGCGCTTTCGTAGGTAGTCAGCATGTTAATGACTTTCGCTTTATCTCTTCTAAGAATCCTAATTTACTCAGCTTTAGAAATAAAATTTGGGTTGATTTTAACTAAGAAAACACTTATAGTCTTGTGTATTTTTACATGTCCTCACCGTACTGTTTAAGGATCTGGATTTCGATTTTTTTTTTTTTTTTTTAATAAATGAAAAACTAGGAAATGAAATGGCATAAAAAAGCATGAAGAAGAAGTCCTCGTTGAAATGATAAAGATTGATTATATTTGTAGCATATTTTCTTTGATTGATTATAGATGTGATATAATATTAGATATGATTTGGATAATGCATATTGGATTAAGTATTCTGGTAATATAAAATGCTGCAAACAGGTCGTTTTCCTATCATATTGATTAGTGATCTCATGGTATAAGATAAAATAGTTTGAATATGCCCACGCATAATTTGATTTAAATTTAAATTTAAATTCAATTAAATGATATAGTTGATTAAGAATGCAAATATATCAGGATATAAGATTATAATAATGAGAGTTGTGTTCATGTTTCACAATTTGTAAATGGTTAAAATTGGCAAACCATAAAATCTATTTACAATTCCATTCTTCTACAGCGTTTATATAATGACTTTTCAGTTAACTTTATAAATGACTTTTTCATATCATTTACAAAGAACCTAACCTTGTCCAAGCTACAACAGACCATTATTTGTGAAAATGTTGTGATTTTAATTTTATGGAGCTTAAATTCAAAATTATTTTTATTGATTTTATACAAGTTAATTAGGTGCTTTTGCAAAGAAATGACTGATAAAAGCAGGGTTTTCTATTCTTTACTGGAAAGAGTAGGTACAGAAGGCAAGTATCAAAATATTACTCTCATATTTTGGTCACTCATTTATCTTACCATCGGTGCATCGACCTTCTTCAACCCTTTTCTATTCTATTCCCAAAAATATTAATGCCCAAATTCAATTACTGGAAACTGCCATGATTATGTTTGTTCACTTCCTGCCTAAGATAGATTAGCATTCATTCAGCAACAATTTTAATCGATTGCCACTGAATTTGGAGATTATCGGTGCTAATCATCTGTCTAAATTGACAAAATTCAAACTTTTATCTACATTGGCGGCATCATTGGAGTGATATCTGGAGCTTTCTTGAGTCAAATGATGAGCAAACGCAAGCTGATGATCATAACGGTCGTTGCCAACATTATAGGAATTGGTCTCACCATCATAAGTCCCACCCTATTCATCGCAGGCATTGGACTATTTATTAATTTTGCTGCCAAGTGCATCCAAACTGAAGTTGTCACTTGCTATATCACCGAAACGACTTCCCAAACCCGTCGGGGATAAGATATAATGGTAATTTATTTTTTCTATGCTCTGGGAGTGACTTTTAACGGACTCATCTTCATGCTACTTGACTCTTGGCAAATAATCCTACTTATTTATCAAATCCTTCCTTTTATTATAATGATGGGGGGCTTGGTCTTTCACATCTAAGAAACTCCTTTCGATTTAATCACTGGCTATGAGCCTGAATATGCGTGCTCCGTTTTTGAAAGAATTGCCCTTTTGAATGGAAGGCAGGACGATCATGCCATCACTGTTTAATAGCTCACTTGCATTAAAGCTGAATATGAATAAAATGAAAGATCAAAGCATGACTATCGAATTTCCTTTGCGGATTTGGTGCGATTTAAATCCTTGAGGTCAATGACTTTTATCTTTTGCTGTGTCAGATTTCTATTGACTTTTGAGTTCAACGTTCCTGAGCTTGTACTGGAGGATTACGCGATGGACATTCACATTAATGGAATAATAATTGGCTCTTCATAAATTTTTGCTTCTATCTTTTGCTATTTCTTCATTAATAGTTTTTAAAGGAAGAATGCTATATATGTAACTTCACTGCTGGGAATAGCCGTGTCTCTGCCCGTATTTCTGTTTGCTTCCTGTAAGGATAGCCAAAATTGCCCGTAATCTCTTCAACTCATCCAAACAGTTGGACTTTTCCTCTACAGAGCAATTGGCACAACAACCTGGAATTATTGCTATATGGCTCAGTTTGAGATGCTGCCAACTCAAATCCGTTCACTTGCATTGCAGATTTTAGGAGTCGCTAACAACACAGCAGTTGTGATGACTCCAGCAATAAAATCTTTTTTTGAAAATGTGGGAGTATCAATTATCATAACTTTCGTGATGGCGTGCTTATTAATGATTCTAATAATAATGAACATTCCATAAACCTACAAAACTCTTCCCCCTGAAATGATTGAAGAGTTGAAATATGAACATCATGACCCGAATCAAACGAGGAAGGATAGTCTAAAATAATAACATTAACTCTGATTTTACTAATTTTTTTGTCTAATATCTCAGTTGTTTAATTAGTATTGGTTTAGACTTAATCTTTTCAAACTATTGATTATCCTTTAATTATTTTATACTATTATTATCATTTAATATTACGATAATTTTAAAGGATGATGCTATCGTTTTTGCCAAAATATATTTCCTATTTTCACGATACTCATTCATACCTTGAAAGGAGCGAATTTACATTTTTAAGTGTACTGCTGCCAAAATAATTCATACAATAATTATAATCGATGGGATGTGCAGCAACTTCCGACCAAGCCATTAATTATCCACAGAAAATCGGGCTCAATAGATAACTTAACACCATTCCTGAGGAGAGCAGCTACATAACATCCACCAAATCAGATTTGTAGGGGGAGACTCACCAACAGGCGAGTATAGAGCCCAACATCAAACTATTAAATTTAGACATCACCAATCCTGAAGACAACTTACTTGAGGGTTAAGGATGGGCCTGTATCATAACTCCTCATGAATGCAGCAAATGATGGCTCTTTCATTGACTATGATTATTTATCTTTATATAAGAAGATCACTATTATCAGATTAGTTTTTATTTCAAAGATTCCTCCGTTTGCATGGTTCCATACCCCTCTTTCGACAAAAACTGCTTGATTTCTATGTCCAGCTCATCGCTACGAGCCTCTTCCACAAATTTTTCATACTGTTCTCGATAGGAGCTAACATTTGTGAGATCAAGCTCCAAATCCTAGAGAGTATCAGCTATTATGGTATCAGCAGTCGTACTTTCTTCATCTTTAAGTTTGCGGAAGTAGATAGTTTGAAGCAGAATGGTGCCTGCTGTCACCACTGCGCCGATAAAATACTCAATTATATGCTGCTGTGTAAACACAAAGGTGATGTACATATAAATAGTGAACACGTTTGAGTAAATTCTGAGGAAGTTGAATTGCACGTCGTTGTGAATTACCTCCATACGATAGTGATAGTAAAGATTCCTTTTGTCTTTTATATAGAGAAAGATGAGAACTAATAGAATCATGAAGAGCACTATGGGCACGTGAAAAGCAAAGAAAGTGATGAAAGACCAGATTTTAAAGAGAATTATTAGTTTGAATTCAATCGGAAAACGAGGAAACTGAATGCGACTATGTAGTAATTTCTGGCAACCCACTGGCTTATCTTCGTTTTACACCCTCTAACGAGTTCTGTTCCAGCAACAGTACATCAGGTCAAAAGCCGCCAGAATTATTTGAACTAAAATAAACATAAGCGCTTGATTGGAGATGAGTTCAAGTATGACTCCTCTTTTATTATGGTCTAGCCTCAAGTAAGTGGAAGGAATGAACAGATAAAAGATGAAGTGAAAGAGGACAGTAGTGATAACAATGAAAAGAGTGCGACTGGTGTAAGTATTTGGAAAACGCATTTCCGAGAGGCGGTTCATCAGTTGTCGAAAGGTGAGAGCGACAGCCACGATAAATGTCATGATCAAGTTCTGCAGAACAGACTTCCATGGGTCTGCAATTTAGTAGATGTAGACCACTTCCAGCAAAAAGTACATAAATAAGAAACAAAAACTCAGAATAAGGAAGAAGTATACAACCGACAACACCTTCATTCGAAAGTTTTGGTTCTCTATCTTGCCGATGTTATTCCATAGAATTTCCTCAACTCTTGGGCAAGCCTAGCAATACACTCCGTGTTTTTATTCATATGAATTGCTAAAGAACATTTTGATTTTGTCCCAACGAGATGCCGTGTATCGTATTTCAATCATACTCTTTGCTGATAGAGAAGTAAAAACTAGAATAGCCCGATTACCTTCGTCATAGAAGTCATCCTCATTATCAGAGCAAAATTTATCCAATTTGTTCAGCTTTTTAATCAATTTATCTTTGATTTTTTAGTTATCCTCAATCTTAATCGCATAGTAGGTTTCTAACTTAAGTTGATAAGCAGTGTAATAGGGTTCTGCCTTCTTAATAATCAAGGCTTAGCGGATTTATATATTTTTAAATTCGCTCTTTAATGTTTTTAAAAGCCCGTCCACTCCGACTCCCTGCAAATTTTTAAAGATTAAACTGAAGTCAGAAACATCAGTTTGACTGGGGTACCGTATTTTAAACCACTTTATCAGGTACATTGACCCTGCGTTGGTCATGAGCAAAACCAAAAAAACCACTGACCTAAGAGTTAAAAAGCGCACGATAACAGAATCATCGTTTCTGTCGTTCATGATTTCATAAAGGTCCTCATTCGAAATAATCCAAAGGCCAAACAAATTGGAGCATACCTCCTTTTTAAGATTACCCTAATCCAAGATTCCGCAATAGTGATTGTCCAGATACTGCAAATAGGCTGCATAGACGGCTACCACTATCAAAGTAGTAAGACTGTATAATTTAAGCAGCCAAAAGTAACTCACAATGGCTCCGCCGTATATCTTGAAGTCTTTCTCGATAGAGCGATCCCACCATGACTTGAAGGGCACCTTCACTTTTTCCTTGCAACAAGGACAGGTCTGCTAAAGTCGATCAACCCTACCAGGCATTGAAGCGCGTTGGTGGATGCGAGCAAGTGCAAAATCAGGTGGATATTTGAATGGTCTATAAGTCAGTTTATGTTCTTATTACATTTGCGTAAAATTATAAAAGATGGTAATAGATTTTATAGTTAAAAATAATAATGAAAGCAAATCTTAACTGATCAAAAAAGGGTTGTATTGGTATATGATGACTCTCAATTAATTGAAAGGAATAAGGATCATTTTTCTTAAGAATAGATAGGGTCTTACGCCTTTAATTCCTCTTCAACTTATGGCTATGCTTCTATATCCTCACCACCTTCTCGCTCCACTTCTTCCACTCCATGACGTGGCTACTTCAATTTTTTTGCCTTGACAATCACCTTCTCCAGAACAAGTGGCTCAATTTTTGTATAATCGATAAAGTGTTCGCTACTGGGGCTGGCACTACCGAGTGGAGTCATGCTAGGGATGATTACTATGAATACCCACCCATTTCTGAAATGGGAGGTCACTTCTTTGATCTGTATTTTTTAAAAGCGGCAGGCACCTTGATGTAAACTCTGTTCAACGTATCCTTTCAGAATCTTTTGTCCGGCTGTGTTCTTTTCAATAAATTTAGGAGGGTTCTATGAACTATACAGTGCTAAGCTCAATGGAATTTTATTGCAATTTTTAACAGGGTTACCCTATAAGTTTCTTAGCTAAATTTCAAGGCTGAATCGACAATATTTTACAAAAAATTGCGCTCGCGATAGAGAGGGAGGTCCAACTTTTGTGCCAGTTGTAGTTTGTATTCATAGTGTTTCTCCGCTCCGAAGAGTATACGGATGAGGGCAGGTGCCTCGATGATATCGCCAGCCCCCTTCATCGTTTCTGTTTTAATGCAATCTTTTCTGGTTTAGTCGTGGCCAGTATCACGTTCTTCGTGTTTATTTTTTCTACCTTCGCTCAACATGTACTTCATTTACTTTATTTTTTCAGTCAGCTCTACCGTCTTCTGAGTTATATTTTACACTTTGCCCATTAGGCCTCTCAAGGCCTGAGACTGTTGTTCAATAATTTGAAACAGAGTCATTAGAATTCCTTATGATATTCCGCCATTAGGGTTGATGCTGGCCAGTTGGTTCATAAGTCCAAAGTTGATGCCGGTGAAGCCGTTGGCTTGACTATTATTTCCCTGATCTGAGCGGGATTAATCATCGCCATTATCTCCATAGCGATTGAAGCCTCTCTTCATATAACTAATAAAGCAAACATTACTGAAATAAAAGCCATATGACATAAATTCGCAGCTGCAAATAGCTAACGAATGTGCGGAGAAGGAAGGAATTGTAAAAATAAAAGAAATATATCAAAGAAGGTAGATTTTCTTTAGCTGTTTCTAATAGAGGAGCTTTTGGTTTAATAAACGCTTTTTATGCTTAACAATTTGAGGAAGCTTGCTACCTGTCCGGCCTCCACTCTAAAGTTTAATATACGTATTTTATTTTAAGTCGTTTGAACTGCCAAGAGTAGTAGTTAGACCATTTAGACACCAAGACTATTTCTCCAAACTATTAGCAGAGCTCATTTCCTTTTGGATTTCACTTGACTATTTTGAATTCGGCTGGAAGCTGTTAAAAGTTTTGGGGCATAGAAATTTGCTAGGTGACATTCTGTTGAGTTGTAAATGTATTTGAAACTGTTACTGGGCCTAAGAAGGAAATTCTTAAGCTTGAGCTGGCATAATGGCTCCGGATAAACCACACCCCATGAGTTTTGGAAGAATTATATTTATATAATCTGAATAAAGAAGAAGTGCGCTTACTAACCGGAATGTTTATGCTTATCTGATAAAGAAGCGAGGCTGCTGTTAACTTGCCATTTATTGACGGCATTTATGGTTTTTATTATAAATTTATGCCAAAGGGATATGGATAACTTATTTATTGCTTGATGTGAGGCTAACATCACATAAATTACTGACACTTAGTTTTATTACAATAATAATCATAACAAAATTAGTGAAAATGGGAGATCATTGTGACCAACAACACATCATTTCATAATCAGATTGCTCCCAATATCTTATCCAGCACTTTTCTATAATTGTCCCTATATATCCAAGGGTCGTTCATGTACACAAACGTCAGTATCGTCAAGGCAACAGCTGTCAGCCAACATTCTCCCATAGGGACGTGAATTGGATAGTTACGCCTTATTAGCATGTTGTATCCCACCTCCATCGATTTGTTGAGGACGTATAAAGCTATTTATACTTGTCTTCCCATGGGCTAAAAAGCTAAAGTTACTCCTGCCGTTGTGCCACACACCAATCCAATTCCTAAATTACTATTTGCTAACTGAAATGGTAACTGTAGAGTTGAGTCATAAGGCAGATCATTCTGCGAACTATCATCGAATACCCTCCTGCAAAGAGTAAGGATTTGATAAATCCAATAATTAGTTTTTTAAGCTCCAGAATGGGACTATGTGATGTGTGAGGTACTTATCCATTAATTTTTTGCGTTTAAGAGTTAGGAGGGGAATCAGGTGAACCAGTAGGTACATTTTGTATACTCCCTTGCAGCCCATTATAAACTGTGAAAATGCCTTGCCGTTGCAGGTACCTGCGTGCATCTGTTCGCACTTCTCATTCTGGAGGGGGTTCTAAAGTATCTGAGCAATAAACTAAGGGCTCATCATTTTGGTGAACTCAGCCATACTAACAATTATTTCTATTATAGTTAACATCATTAATCGCCCAAAAGCATATATATTCATTAATAAAATACTTTCCAGCAAAATTACCTCAAAGTTTATCTGAAGAGTTGATCGATTAAATGAAAGTAAAGTAGAGTAGGAAAACATCAGACGCTAAGCTAGGCATCGCTGTCCTTTCTGATTTTGGCAGTGTTAGAATTTTAGATAATTTTAATGTATCTTGACAACATAACTTAGGTCTCCTTAAGTTAGTTTAAACCTTCCAGCAGCGTTGTAAAGTTCGCCATCATCATGCGTTTTAGGTTGGGCACGGTTTACCTTTGGTATCTGATTTTTCGAGCGTTTTTGAATTTAAACTAGTTAAGCTTTTCCTAGTTTTCCTCCTTCTTCTCGAGAGGAACCTTCTTGCTGAGATAGGACACTTGTGTTTCAATTCGTTCAACCATTGCCTTGGTGAGTTCTCCCTTCCTTTGGAGTATTCCCAATACTGAATATTAGAGTGAATACATGCATGGGATTCCTATTCATTCGTATCCTGCTCCATAAGTCTCATAAAGAAGATGAGAATAATAGAGGTGGTGGTTATACCAATGATGATGGATACAACCATAACACCACGACCAATATAAGTACTGGCAGTGATATCACCATATCCTACAGTCACTTGAGTCACAACCTGATAATACAGACAGGCGATGAAAGTATTTAATTTGTCATTTACCTTCCTGAATTATTATATAGGTACCCCTCCACAACCAGTAAAACCAGTGGCAAGAAAACATAATTCAGCAGACCAATCGCCATCAAAATAGCAGCAGGTTTCTCGTTGATGAGGAATTTGAAAGCATTCCAAGTACCAAAATTTACACTATATAACCTTGATAAGCGATCAGGCCGACTTCCATAGTACAACTCACAGTGAATCACAAATTTTAGAAAGTACAAACATCTGATCAGTACGTATGCAGCCATTAGATCCTCCACATAAAAAATAATGGGAGTTTCGTAAATATCATATGTGTAAAGGGCTAGATTTTAGTTCATGGCTGCGTTTGGCGTGGGCACCAGCAGTAAAATTTATATGAACATGTAGATCACCTCCTGAATAGGCTTAAATTATAGGTCTTTCTTCTATTTGACCCACTCCATTACAGCCAGTTTTTAGAAAATAATTGTACCCATCGTGAGGACGGTAAAGAGGGTGGCGATGTAGTAGAGTTTATCCGCAGAAACAAATGAGTTAGGGTTGAAATAATTCTCCAGCACGGCGAGGATGCTGACAAGAGTGAAGATTACGATGAGAAACTACAATGCCTAAATAGCATCACAAAATACTAGGGTTTTTAAATAAAAGAAGGAAGTCAGCTATGAATCTTCGACTGTAGCATTCTGATTGTACATCTTCTGCAGGTTGTTTTTGTATGAGTTCGAACTCTCCATTTAAAATAAAAAAATATACCTAATAGGGTATTTAATGAAAAAAATAATATCATTTCATTTTTACTAATTGGAGGAAAACTCTATCGGATTTAGAACAAATTCCATATAGAAGCGCAGTATTTCAAGTCAAATTATAATAATTGAGCAATAGTGTTTCTTGGGACAAAGTGCAT
>Ga0302268_1000721_pt1 | contig 20585 bp, 10 predicted proteins | sample III_Bog_E2_1_FD_194554 | JGI IMG/M metagenome (GOLD analysis project Ga0302268, IMG submission 194554) | Peat permafrost microbial communities from Stordalen Mire near Abisko, Sweden - III_Bog_E2_1 | ecosystem: Environmental > Terrestrial > Soil > Wetlands > Peat | place: Sweden: Abisko... | reverse complement strand
GTGATTCAATGCCTCCGACTACTAAGAACTACGATGATCCATAAGTATTTAATTTAAATTATATCAATAGATTCGATGGATATCACAAATCCCCTTTAATTTCAACTTAATGAATCATCATCACAAGTTTTATATTCAGGATTAAACATTTTTTTAATTTAAAACATCTTGCAAACAGCAAAAAATTATAGTTATATAAGAGCTATATGCCGAATTATTGTCCAAATAGATCATTGCAATATAAAAAATATACTCAAAACAAAGTAAGCACGGAGAATAATCCCAATACAAACTTTTAATGCATAAATAGAATGATAATTTACAATAAAGCCTGGAGATCATTCGAAATTAATACGATGAATTTATAATTCATCCAGTTTTATATTTTCTTGTTTAGAGTTTTATTCTCCAAAAATTTATTATCTTGCGAAAGGTTAAAAGTAACTTGAAGCAGGAGACTTAATCACAGAAGTTTTTCCTTGAATTTGAATTATATATTATTTGTCTCCGATGCATGGCCCAAAACTTTCAAATCTAAAACCTTTAACTGTTGTTCCTTTTTTAGGATAGACTACTTTTCCAGTAGTTAAAGAAATCAAAAAACATTAAGAAGCTCCCTGATATTTGGATTAAATGGCTGCAATAGCAAAATAATTCTTCCCATTTTTCATTAAAAGTGCAAGGGATTTAAATTTTATATCTAAACTGGAAAAAGCTGTGGATATATTTTGAATTGTTTCGTTAGAATGAAACAATAGATTGGTATTTTTAATAGGAGATTTACAATATTATTCAATGATGACCATTAAATTAGACTTTCCGACAGGTATTTTTTCAATCAGACTGACCCACGTGAATAATTGGTTGGTGATGGGTGGTGATTCCCCATAAATTGGAACCTAACTTGTTTATATTTTAGAAGGTTTTATTTTTTTCGGTTAATGTTTTAAATATTAAAAAGAATTCTATTCAGCACTTATTATTGAGGAAGATTATTTTGACAGCCTGTAGATTTTGCTTTGAAGATTTTAAATTTATTGTAGGAATTGCTGATTTTGATTTTCGCATTATTTCATCTTTTCTTCTAATTGACAACAATTATCTTTATAGTATTTATTGTCCGTATTTAATATGTCTCTGTCTCTTTGTAGTTGATCTAATTGTTCTTTGAGCATTAGAGTATATTGTTTCGTTGATTCAATTTATTGGATTTTAGTTTATAGCAATTTTATTTTATTCAGCATTTCTATTTTCGATGATTTCAAAGCATCAATTTATTTTAAGTCTCTATCAGATTCCCTTTCTTTGCTAAGAGATGATTTTTTCTTATTTGATAAAGAATAAATTTGATTATTTAAATTTTAAATGGTTGCTTCATGTTTGCGAATCGTTTATCTTTTTTATTAATTTTTGTTTTTAAGCTCATCTATCAAGTTCTATAAGCCTATTTTTTATTTCTTTGTCTTTTCGAACTGATTTACTGTTTAATTATACTTTTTATTCATTATTTTGGTTTGATCTTTTAGTATTAATAATTCCTTTTCATAAGATTGGCCAGGGGGTATTATTTTATTGAATATAGCATTTTTATTAGAAGGTTGATCTCTTTCAGGTTAAATCTTTTAAGGAAGCATGTTATCAGTTTAATAATTATTCTTTTACAACTCTTTAATTCTCTCCTCTGCTACTTAGAGTTTATCCCTAACTTATTATAGCTTTTGCGAAATTAAATTTTCCTTATAGTAAAATATCTTAATAGTGTCGATAAGTTCGCCATACTCTTATCCACCACTAACGTTGTAAATATTATCAAAAATTTACTAATAAGTTCTTTATTTCGCATTATTCTGCAAGAAAAAGAAGATATTTGCCAGATGATCTTTATAATCTTCCAATCGTTTTATTTTTTAATCAACTACAGTCATTTGTCTCATAATTCGTTCAGATTATTCCTGCTTATTTATCAGGTCACTTTATAATTTTCTTAGTAAACTCTTTAATTGGGCAGTTGTTTAGTTATACTCTTGCTATTGCTCCATCATCTCAATCTTTTTTTATTCTATATCTTCCATCAGACTTTCTGCTCTTAAATTACTTACCTCATTTATTATTTCTAACTGCTCCTGGAGAGATTTTATTGTGTATTAATTTGCAGTTGTTTCTTCTTTATGCTTAGCTATGAGATCTTTCATGAGGTATTCATAAACTTGGCAATTATGGTTTAAATTTGCAGCGAAGACAGAATTTGCTTAGATGGTTAGGGTTTCAATCAATAGTCTGTTAGATTCTTGTATTTCTTATTTCTATATTTGTAACAACTATATTTAATTTTATCTTTGGGTTTGTGCCTGAGTTCTATCAGTTAAGAGTTGCTTTAAATGTTAAATTAATTTATCTTTGCTATTGATTTATTCTTCCAATTCATGATTGCTTTCTAATAAACCATTTGCTAAATCCGATTTTTGACTTACCTATTTTAAGGCTGGTATTAATTTTTCAAGACTGATAGTTTGAAGTTCTTTTAAAAGTTATTTGTGTTTTTCTCTCAATATTTATTATCGATTATCAGAATTGATAATTTCAGCCTGATGTTGCTTCTAAAAAGATCGAATAATATTTCCACTACAACATCGAAATTGATAAATTTAATTTTGCAATTTAATGCATTAATTCTGTCTGTAATCCAACTGTTCTGCGATCCTTTTATTTTATCTATCTTTTTTTGCCTCGATCTGGTCACAATTCCTGGCGTACATTTATACGATCTTGCTTTTTTATATTTAATAGAGTCCATTTATTTTTGCCAATTATCGAGAATGATTCGATTTTTAATCTTATAAAGTTAGCATCAATTTATTATTATACTGTATTGGTTCTTGGGCTTGCGATTGTATGAATATTTACAATTAGGTCATTTTTTAATTCATCTTTTTTACTGTTTTTTGCATTATTAATTCTTGAGCATGGAGACAATTTGTTCGATCTTAAATCAGTTTATTTAGGCCATTAATTTAGAGAGTTTTATTATCAAGTGTGATTACTAATTAGTCAATTTTTTTTTTGCTTTCGCTCAATTAAAATAATATTGATGAGAGATTTTGTTCCTGAGAGATTGGAGCATAATCTGCTTTTTCTTTTATCTCATATTTCTTAACATTCTTGTCGCCACTCACAATTTATTTTGAAAATTAGGTTTGCTACTTTTAATTTTATTAAAACTGTTTCTCATGAACCTCTTCACCAACAATAACTTCTTATTTTTTAGTTTAGTTTTTTTCCTTTTACATCATTATATCCTTCTCTTTCTCAGCAGTCCTATTTTATTGCTTCTCAATATTTTACAAATCTACATCATCATTCTTTGCTATCTGCTATGGAATTTAAAAACCTTTTTTTTATATATCGCCATTCGAATACAATTTTGGTTAATTGTCTGTGAAATATGTCATTTTCATTGAGTCAGATTAATTAGGTTTTTGAATATTTGCTTCTTCTTGATTATTCATGCAATGCAATACTTTTTATATTATGAATACATTAAAACAAAATATCTATACTATTTACCACACTATTTTCATCAGTATCTTTTCTCAATAATTTGAATCAATCATGCAAACAATTTATTTGTTTTTATTTCATTTTGCTGACAGCATTGGATTAATTTGATTGTCATCAAACAGACAAAAAAAGTGAAAGCATCAACAATTTAAGACTTTTGATTAAAATTATCATAATATTTATATTTTGGACAAGAAAACAAAACAAAAAGAGTAACCACAACAGTTGGTCTAGTATTCAGAGTATTTAGCTTCAGTAGATAATAATTGGCTATATTCATCCGTTAATCATCATTTAACACAAAAGGAAAACGATCAAGAAATATCTTAGAAGAATAATTTATTTAATTCATTCTTGTGCGAAGCCTTTTTTGATTTATTTTAACTATCAAACTACTATTTTTTGCTGACCTATGCCTGATTTTCAATTTAAATTTCTTTGTTATTAGTATTATCTTTTACCATTTTAACCTTCTATAATTCTTTCACTTTTACTATTTAACACTCAAGTTAGGAATTATTTTATATCACTTAGTCTTTGTAATCAATTTCCATTTTTGCTTATTCTTTTTTATCATCTCTTTTTATATTCTGCTATTTCTGCTCCGATTATTTTTATATTTTTAATAATAAATTTTTAAGAATGGTGCTGTCAAACCCTTCGTATATCTTTTTACTTATGATATTTCCGTTTTGGGATTCCTGATGCAGCAATTTAAGCTTAGAATTAAACTCTGGTTCTGAAATGAGAACGGAATTTCTTTCCCGACCTTATTTGAGTTCAATCTCATTGTTTGATCCCTTCTTTGTGATATTATCAGATAGTGCTCCTTCTACGCAATTCTTTGTTAATTTAGGTATGCTATCTTTATGAGATTTGATCTAAAATTCAACGTCAATAATTTCTTCCTTCAACATTTACTAATTTCCAAGCATATTGTCTGTTGCATTCATTTCTCTGCTTTGATTAAATTCCTTCTCGATGGCTTCATTGTTTTCGGTGAGTTAGATATCTTCAGCATTAAGTCTATCTCTCAGTCGATAGAACTCTCTCAGCTCTTGCGCATCTTTTAGAGTAAGTTTTTCATACATATGCAACATTTTAAATTGATGATCCTCGAATAATATACGGATACTCCGTTCTAGAAAGATGAGGCGTTTCATAAGGAAACAAATGTCAAATTGTTTCTGAATCTCATTTCGACAGTCATCGTATTTCTGCATAACTGACCAGTCAGGAGGAAAGCCTAACTTTTACAGAAGTGAATAGAAAAGATAGCCGATAAAGGTGATAAAATTGAAATTTTTAGAGTTTAAGGGATCGTGTTTATCGTAGTGATATAACCTATCTCCCATTTCTATCTCGTAGCTGTACTCTGTGTAAATCTGCATGAAAATAAAAGCTATCATTAGGAAACCGAACAGTCCTCCAATATAGGAAAGAGTGGTATCAAGCTTATCGTATTCCCGAATTATATTCATCGATGTACTTGATTTCCTCAGCTCAAGACTTGCCATCTAGTTTTTAAAGGTGCGAGAAGCTACAAGCTGCCCTATAAAATTGACAAGACCACCAGAACTAGTGCGCTCACGTGTATATGGCATTATGCTTTAATCTGTGGTTACGTTGTACTCTGAAATGAATATTTTGCATTGTCCTCCATACTGAAGATTAAAAGGGACATAATTGCGATCCTCCAGATAGAAACTAATTTCACTTGGGTTTGAAGGGTTCAATAGTGTGTTAATGAAATAGAAGTTCAAGTAAAAATTAGGATTGTCCAAAAGATATTGATTAATTGTATTATTACTTGCACAGGGACGTGGGGATAAAGTATTGTTGCAAGTTTGAGCTGATATCTTTATATGTTTGAAGTCCAAAGCACTCTCCATCCCTGAAATATCAAATGATTGCTCGTCAGGCGGACACAGCAATTTGCTAAAATTAAGCCGGTCATATATTTATAAAATAGTGTCATTGGCGCCTTCCCAATATTTACGCTGGCAGGGAATAAGTGGAATATTGATGCTGGTGATGTTGCTTCCCTGTTTATAATTTTGAGTTAAAAATATATCAAAATAGCGTTAACCTTCATTCATGTCAAAATCGGAAACACCAACTGCGAACATAAATTTGGTGGGTGAGGCAGTCGTGGCTTTGATAGAAAACTCCTGAGATGTTTCCTGCACGAGATTGTAATTCCAGTTTATGTTGCTTTTGTTCAAGGTGCTGATGATCGAAGTCGAAAACACAGCTACAAATAGAACAGCAATCATGAGGGAGCAACCGCCCCCCGTGAGTGTGCGATATTATGGTTCAGATTTGTAGCGAAGGAACTGTGTGGTCTTGAATAGATCACACATCTTCAGTCCTTCTTTGGTCTTATGAAAGAAGTTGCTTAGGATGCCCATTTATAATAAACGTCATAAAGTGAGCGAACTATTCCAATGCCAGCACATTATATTAATAACAATGTTAGTCTATTTTTAAAAATGCCATATTTGTAGAATACTGAAAGAAGTCGATAGAGTTTAATCATTAACTAATGGAGGATAATATGATTAGAACACAGGAAATATAGAACAGGATTAGGTAATGATGTCTTTGACTTAAAAATGAGATATGCAATCGCATGACCATTCATAACACGCCAGCCCAATTTGCCTTTCTACGGATTCAGATCAAGCGGGACACACTTTGGAGAATATCTTAAAAGCAGAGCAAAGTTAAATTTATCTTTAAAATGGTCGTTATAAAGTTCCTCCCTAGAATAATAAAAATCGATATTTTTGCAAATGTATTTATTAAAAGGAATATTTGAATTAGCGAAGGATTTTCTCCAACAATGATTATCATAAAGATGATTATAAAGATAAAATCTTTGAAATATTAATGCCAATTATTTTGACTAACCTCACTTGATATATATATACAATTTGAAGTCAATTGTAAATCATAGTTTCCATTGAATATCCTCAGCATCTAATTGTAACGATAAAATATGAAAAGGGTCTGATTAATCTACAAAGTGATATGGTCTTAACATTCATACTTCTCCTCTTTTCTCAGTTATCCTCAATAATACTTTGATAAAAAACAATATGTATAAAGCAATTCACTATGAAGAAAAGATAGATGAAATAGTATGCAAAGAGCAAATTGTTGCCGATAAAAGAAAATGAACAAAACTAACTAAAATATTTTAAAGTGCTCATATTTCATACAAATTTATTAAATCAATGGATGTGGAGGAAGAAGATACAAGTTCATTTAAAGAATCGTAGAATGGCAACGAAGTTAATAATATCTCAATCTGTCAACAAGAAAAAGAATAGGAAGAAAACAAAGAGAAAATGCCAGAGAACACAGTTCCACATGAATAAAATTCCTAATTGAAAGAATCTTTCTAATATGGATATTCTCTTTTCAGAGACTAGCAATCAAACAATATAGGATAGGCAGCGTTGAATTTACAAGACGAAGAAGAAATTTTAAAGGAATGCCAAAAAATTGACAGCATTAATATAACTTAATAAAATATAAACTCTCTAGTTTCCGAAAACCCATTGACTATTTTGTTTTGGTCACTGAGTAGCAAAGGTCTATTGACCAGTTAATTTATTGAATCCATTGAAAGAGTTTTTATAAAAAAGATTATCCAAATTAATCAATAAGGCCGGCTGAAGGATATTGATGATAAGATGAGAATAGCCTTAAGCAAGCTAACCGACTTGCACTTTCTTAGATATCCTTATATGCACTTTTAACCTTCATTTATAATAAAAGAGGAAGCTCCGTACGAAAACACTCACGAGAACAGTCTCTTTAGTCCCCAGAAGGTCAAAGATAAACTTCTTCCGAAATAATAATATAATGGCTCTCTCAAATCCATAAAAGTAATTGTTTAGTAATTTACAAGAAGTAACTAACGGATAATGAAGAAAGAATTCTTATATCAAAAAGGCCATCAATTGTTTTCTAATTTTTTAAATGATTCAATGAAAAGATTAAACATCGAAAAAGCAGTTAAAGCATTTTGTAAATCAATAAAAGCATGGACATCTGGTCATAGCACAGGTCACAGCGTTGCATCCTTTTTAAAGAAATTAGTAGCAATAAAAAGTTTCTTTCCTGATTATTTTTAAAAAATTTCTAAATAATTCTTTGAAATTCTTTAGAAATTTAAGTTTTCGGAAACAAAAAATGAAGTGTAAACGTATGCAAAAAAGATGCTAACTTCAAGATATTAAAATTGCATGAAAATTTATACCGAAAGTGATGATATTTTAACGGCTGCTGAATAGCTTTATAAAAAATCAAGACAAAGCAGTTTTGGAACGAAAATTCTCTTATTTTACGATTATCAAATTTAAATAAAATAGAAAGCTAGAAAATTGGAAATATAAAAGCAAAGTTAATGTTGATCTTCTGTTAATTTATCTGCAAGAAATGATCAATCAATCAATCTCATTGTTTTTTATACTTATTGTAAAAAATATTTTACTTTGGCAAAGTTAATTATTTTTAAAAATCTTTACTTTTGGACTTTTACTATCTTTATGAAATATTATTTATTGTTTTATTTTTTAAGAAAACTCATTAACATTTGAATTAAAATTAAGAATTATTTAATTTCATTTGCTTGATAAGCTTTGATGGTAATAATTTTAATGTGAAAGTTAAACAATCAATCAAATGTAGTTTGGTGTAGCTACGGATCAATAAGCTGATCAAATTATACATGATTTGCTGGTTAAATTTGAAGCTCAAAATACACAGGACTTCTAATTGGATTCCAATGAAGACCAGTTTTTTTGAATATTTTCTATTAGATATTTGTTTTTTTCCATTCTTTTGATATTTTTTTTATTTTTTCCAGATTTTGCTACTAAGACTTTATTGATAGTTCCATTTCACTTATCCTTTCCTAACGACTATATACTTATCGTTTCCACGCTGAGGCTTTAACATTTATTATCATTTGATAATGTGGCAATCTGTTTATTCTTTATCTTATAGATTTATTGGTCTATGCACAATAAATACATTTTGCAGCCTCTAAAATGTCATCCTTTTCAGAGTATTCTTTAAGACAGTTTAAATATCTTGGAGCCAATAGTTATTTAGCATAAATTTAATGCTGTATTATTGTCTTTTTTCGCATAAATTCACGAATAATAATCTTGACCTAATTTACTATTGATGGAAATAATGATGGAAAAAATGTTCTTATTGTTATTAGTCGTCGAAGGAAATAAATTGCACCAGATCCTAATGACCATGCTTTATTTTTACTGCAAACTTATATTATCATTGACTTTATTTTTAGTCTTTCCATTGATTTATTCAAGAAAGAAAACAATTTTGCGTGCGCTTATCGAGTAATAGATGGACGTTAATCAATATACTAATTGCAAGCCATTTATTGGGGTGTTATTTATTTGGATTTAAGAGAGCAATTATCTTATTATTTCGGGAGTAGTTTATCTTTGGCCTTATGATTAAAGAGGCTGTTCTCGTGATCGTGAGTGTCTTCGTACGGAGCTTACTCCTTGATTAAAAATGAAGGCTGTAAGTACACCTAATGATTTCTAAGAAAGTGGAGGCTAGTTAGTTTGCTCAAAGCAATTCTTATCTCTTCATCAAAGATACTTTCATTCATTTTAATCAAAGCTTCAATAAAGCCATGTTAAATTTCTTTTATATCTTATTGACTGAAGAGTCCTTTGCTGCTCATCATCTATAAAATAATCTATATAGGGTTTTCTAAATTGCCAATTATTTGCAATGAATCTTTAGACATTGTCGACGTTAATTGGCTGAAATTATTTTACTTTGGTTTTGTCAGAGATGTTTTTTAATTATTCTTAAAAAAGAATTTACTTTATCTCCGACTTCATCTCTCAATTCAATAGTATAAATAATTCTAATTGCCCGATTACTGGGGTCATTTAATAAATTATATTAAACTATTTCTATATGGCTAATTTCAAGAATGTTATGTCAATCAACAAAAATAATAAAGATAGAATAAATTGTTTTCTAAATAAATTAATTGCAATCAAAATATTTTTTCCTAGGCATTTCCCTACGATAATATCATAATACATTAGCATGATTTAAAAATTTAATTAAACTGAAGCATCAAATGAAATTGACAGATTAGGCAAAAGAACACTCACTCCTCGATATTTGAAATACTTAAGCATATATGCTTCAAGTGACGACATTTTAGCAGCCGCTCGTTAATTTTATAAAAATTCACCCAATCATAACAAAATTGTTGATATCATTCCTAAATTTGAGGATTATCAAAGATTGATGCACCACAAAGCATTAGAGTTGAGTTCTTGAGCTGAAAGGATTGATCGTTTAATGAGAAATGCATAGCAATAATTAGTAGTACCATAGTTACCCCTGTGCTCTAAAGCGAGAACCCTGAGATTAATAAAGAAATTAAAAAAAAAAGTAAATTCTAGCACAAACGTATGATATCTATGATTGAAATATAAAAAAATCAAATTTCAGAGTAAAATAGGAGGAAAGTAAAAACATAAAAAAGATATATTGAAGCAATTAAGTTATAAACTTGAAATTCCAAATGTCATTAAGATTACTGAAATCCTGCCCCCTTAATAACAATAGTTTGGCACATTTAATTGATTTAGCAAAACAAAACAATTATATTAAACTTCCTTTCTCTTGAAATATTTTACAATTTATTAAGTTATATATTCTAACAGATCAGAGTCAGCTTTTTGATTCAATCATGTGTGTCCTGTCTCTCAATCAAATTGATACCATTATAATTTTAATGATAGCAATAAATAAATGAATTGAATCAATTCTTTGCATTAATAAATCTTGCTGATTATATTTAATGTAAAAAATGTTTTGAAGAACGTATAAGAAATTAGAGGCTTTTTATGCTAAGCGACTTTATTTTGGAAAAGCGATCTTGGCTAATTTGGTCTCAAAATCTTTCGATTGCCAGTACGCAAAAGTTTTATTTTTTGCTTCCGCAGCTTCTACCTCAATAATTTTTGAATTTGTAGTGTAGTTATGCCAGCAGTAAAAGCCAATCTTTTCCAAATGTGAATACTGAAATGAGACCTCCAAAACAGACGAAATATACGATATTATGCATTGAATTAAATGAAATGCGCTGCACCTTCTTAGAATAAACACATTTAATTATGATTTCAATATAAATTATTATACGCGATGAAGGATCTTTCGCCCTCCCTAGACAAGAATATCATTGTCCGATGGCTTCACCTGCACTGCTTTATACACATGTTTCGTGTCTTTCGGACTAAGGACGCAAGTAATTAAACGTATATGCAGGTGCTGTCTTCTCAGAACCACGTTTCGAGATGTTCCGACCAGTTCGAAGGTTATTCAGCTCTAAAACAACATCTCACAGTCTGTTTAAGAATCTACTCTTTACATATAAACAGGAAATACTGGTAGGTCTTTTGGTAACAACTGTATTTGCATGCCTCAATCTGCTAGTTCCTCAGCTCATCCGCTCCTTTCTAGCCTAAATGAGCGGCCATGGTCCTAAAAGCATTTTAGTTGAGACTAATTCATACTTCACTCAGCAATTTGTGATGCTACAGTTTTTGAGATTGATTTTTGGCTAGCACTCGAGGAGATTATTTACGTAGTTAGCGATCAAGGTATAAAGTACTTTGTCGAAGAGATTAATTGATAAATCATTACGAATGGCAAGATAAATCACGGACCGTATCCCTCAATCCGAGATTTATCAACTTGAGAACGTTGATCTCAAACTGATTTTCAATTTGTTCCGCAATATGCATTTATGCTTCGAAGCTCCCATCACTGTAGTCGGCGCTTTAATCCTCATCTCCTTGTAGAGTCCAACCTATGGAATAATCGCAATCTACTGGTTTGTCATCGCTTTTCTTCTCCAGCGATAATTGGATGGGAGAATGGCACATTGCAATCAAACAAAACTGCGCCTCATTGATAAACGGTCACAAGTCAACTATTAGATTTTTAGAAAAATAAAAGCCGCTAAATTATCAGGTTGCTAGTCCCTGCTGACTGAAAAAAACAATGACCTTTTCATTGAGGAGAATCATGACCATTAATTATATTACTATTACTCATCTCTATACGACATCACTCTTTTACTCCTGCCGATCATGGTAGTTGTGACTATTGCACTGTTTGATATAGGAGAAGCTAATCCCATTACTGTAGAGGAAGTTTATGTGATGTTATCAATGCTTCAAATATGTTACAATCCCATGAAAGCCTTTCAGACGTTGGTTATTAGTTTCCACGATGGAATTCACTCTTTGGATAGGCTCACAACTTACTTTGCCCTTCCAGATGAAATTGAGTCTGCTCTAATAAAACGATCTCCATCTGGAAAGCCTCAGCTGCTCATTAAGAAAAATACAATTAGTACATACCCTCATTTATCCTACGATTTTCTGCTAATTATCAATACTCAAATATAAATAAAATCTGGAGAGAGACTTTCAGTCATTGGTAAAAAAGGTCAGGGCATCAGCAGTTTTATGCACATGCTCGTGGGTTCATTGAAAAAAGTAAAGGGAAGTGTATTTCTGAGTGGAAAAGTTGGCTATCTGCCAGATAAATTTCATTTTGCCTCTGCTTCAGTGCGAGATAACATTGCTTTTTACAATAAAAATGTGACAGATCAACAAATTAGATAGATTTACAACAAACTCGGCTTGAAGGATGAGATTAAAGCTGCAGATGGACTTTCTCTGGAAATAAATGCATAAGCCGGATTCACATCTAGTCAGTTGCAAAGAATCAGTTTGGCAAAGGTATTTTGTTCCAGCTCCGATGTGTACATACTCGATAACCCCTTCAATCATCTGTCGCCAGAATCTGCTGCTATTGTAGAGAGCATACTAAGAGATAAACAATAACAAGGAATAATGATCATCATGGCCTCAAAACATGCAGAATTCGCACAATTCAATGATCACGTGCTGATCCTAGATGGAGGAGTCTCTGTTGAGTATGGCTTATTCGGATAGCTCACAGCTACTCAAGAATCTCGCATTAACAAATTTCTAAGGTCAAAAGACAAGGATATGGATAAAGATAATGACAGTAAATCTATGGCAGGAGATGTAGTTGAATTTAAAAAACGAGTGATAGGTCAATTTCAGAAAAGAATTCAACGAGCAGTCAGTATGAACCGTGTTTTTGAAAATCTTCCCACTAATGATTCTAATGATGATAACTCAACTATCAATGATAGAGATCCCCGACGAAATTACAATTCTCCATCAATATAAACATTCAATGCATTCATTCAGAAGAAATTACAGGTTGTGCAAAAAGAAAAAATCAAAAGATAGCATTCGTTTTTGCGCTATCTATATTCGTTTCTCACGGCTGCTGCTCCTTCATAAGTCATACTTATTTGTAACTATCTCATCATTTAGATCTAATCATCATTTCGGCGGAGTTGCTCCATATTTTCATCCATTTTTTCATTGGTCATGAGTACGAGTAGCACCAAAACAATGATTTATCCTCGTTCCGCAATCTTATGATAATTGAATTAGTTCTCACTGTTGGATTAGCAGGCATAGTCTATCTTGAAGGGGAAGTTAGTTCTAAACTAGCAGTAATAAAGGGTAATGCATTATACTCTCGATCGTTATAAAAACTTAGCTAACGCAGTCTGGTATGGTTTAACTAACAATTTTCCGTCAAATTAGCAAATAAATTTAATCATGTAGAAGTTGGCTCATTTAGGATTACGAATAAGTTTTTATTGCATGGCATTGCATCCTTGCGATCTACAAAAATGTGATCATCTTATTGGCAACCATCATGTTCGTGACCACAAACAAACAGAATGTTCTTATAATAATCACTCTAATTGCCATAGTCTATATTTCAGTGCTCGCTTTCCTGCGAAATCATAAAGATTTATGATGTCAAGACTGAGTTTTTGGAAAGGGCAAAACAAAAATATATGAGACTGGCTGCCTATAAACTAGCAGAAAGTTACACAGCATATGGGGAAGAATTACTGTGTGATTTCATTAGTATCATCTTGCTAGGATTTGCATTTCAGTATGGCTTTGAGATGAAAGGACATGGGCGCAGCACAGCTGTCATCGCCACGACCATATTTTTGCTGATAAACCTTTCAGACGTGCTCAAAACAATTGTAAAGCTAGCAGTTAATCTATAAACATTCTTCACTCTTAACATAGTATCTAGTTAATAATTTAGGAACTGTTTATGGAATTTGGAATGTGGAAAAAGACTGTTAAGAAAGCAAATGACTCTCAAAAAAAGACTGACTATAAGTCATTCCGCTAAAAGCATGAATAAAATATACCCTTTCAAATGGAGTTTTCATCCAAAGAAAACTACGATATCCTTTTCAGGAATATAGTATTCGATTATCACTCTTCTCTCGGAAAGATAAATTAAATAGAAAAAAATCCTTTCAGTTTAGAAATCTCTCAAGGTGAAAAGATTCTTCTGCTTTAAATCAATGATATTGCCCGATAATACTTAATTTATGCCTTTACTAACAATTTACCACAATTTCGAAGGTCTTGGGTAGAAGGATAGGGGAGTCTCTCGATTGGTGGCCGTAAATTGAATGATATCTCTACCGATGGTATTTAGCTCGTTATATAGATCTGAGAGGGCTGATTGGCATTATAACATCGGATAACTTCTTTGTGAATGGAACTCTTAAGGAAAATATTTGTTGGAAAGTACCAGATTTTAGTGACATTTAAGCTGACAGAATGGCTCGTGAATTACAGATGGAATAAGACTTATAAAACTACCGATAAAATAGACTTTCTTCACGTATCCAGACAGTCGATGGGACTGTAAACAGTGAACTAAACAAAAAGATTGCCCTATTACGTATTCTGTGCTTAAAACCAAAAATCGTGATAATTAAGGATACACCCTCCTTCCTTGGCATGAACAGTATCGTTCAAATCATTGAAACTCATCTTCCTGGTTGCACTATCATCAAGATCTCCAACAAAATCGAAGTATCTTTCGACATGGATCGTGTGGTTTATATGTAAAACTTAAAGATCAAGGAGCAGGGTAAAAAGAATCAACTCCTTAATTTACCCATGAGTGTAATTGGAAAACTTTTACGATAATCAAATATTGATGCTTACCTTTACACTAACATGGCAACTGTTTCACCGAGAAAATGTAAGTCCAGGACTTCAGTCGTTGGACTTGAGTGATTGATTTGAAAAATTATCTGAAGAGATGAAACTGTTAATATTATTTATAGTTTATAATGAAATCATCATTTTTTGGTTTTGTCGATAAAGAACGAGTTTATATGAACATGCTTCGAGGGGGATTTAACTCTGGTAATAGATTATTTAGATTTTTCAAAAGGAGGCAGGTTAATGATGTGTTTAAACCTCGTTGATGATTTTTAATTGGAAATCATTTTTTTATCTGACTCGTCAGGCAATTTCCATTTTTAACTTTTTTTGAGAGGAGGAGGGACAAAATGGAAATTTATTTTAAGGCTATTAGACTGAAACTGGCTTATTTATAAATTTCTTTTTATGGGTGATTTCGATTTTGGATTGATCTGTTACACTTCTGTATCAATGTTAATCTAAAAAGTGTTGCATTTTTGATATCCACTCTTAAAAAGGATGCTGTTATCGTTATTGTCATTGACCAATTATCTTTTCATTGAAATTCGATTCTTTTATAAACTTTACTCCTTTAAGTTGTCCAAATTCACATTAATTGAGGGTATCTGCACTTCACTATCTTTCAAGACGACACTATTTACTTTTTTGTCGTTACTGAGATTTCTTTTTGAAGATAATCTAGAATTTTCATTCATAAACTTTTCTTCTATTTAAAAATTGTCCATGTTTACATGGAGAGAAAATTCATTCATTTATTTATCTTTATTAAATAATTTTTCGTTGCTGAGATTTCTTTTGGAGGATAGTCTAGAACTTTAACCCATAAATTCTTCCTCCTAAAAGCTGTTCATGTTGATATGATGAGAAACTGAATTCACTGGTTCATCTTTATTAACTATCTTTTTGTCATGACTGAGATTTCTTTTGGAGGATAGTTTCGAATTTTGACCCATAAACTCTTCCTCATGAAAACTGTTTGAGTTCACTTAGAGAGGGACTGCCTGCACACGAACCTCATTACTGACTTTTTTGTCATGACTCAGATTTCTTTTGGAGGATAGTCTGGAATTTTGACCCATAAACTCTTCCTCCTGAAAGCTGTTTGAGTTCACTTGGAAAGGGACTGCCTGCACACGAACCTCATTACTGACTTTTTTGTTATTGCTCAGGTTTCTTTTGGAGGATAATCCTTAATTTTAATTCATAAACTCCTCCTCCTTAAAATTGTCTATGTTTACATGAAGAGGGACTGCATGCACATATGATTCATTAACTTTTTTTTTGTTACTAAGATTTCTTTTTGACGATAGTCTTGAATTTTAACTCATAAACTCTTCTTCCTGATAGTTATCCAACCTGAAGTGAAGAGAGACTGAATTCGCTTACTTATTTTTATTGAGCATATCATTGATTTATTTGTTATGGATAAAATGTCTTTTTGAGGAGAACCTTTAATTTTAATTCATGAATTCTTCCTCCTTAAAGTTGTCCATGTTTACATGGAAAGGAAGTTCATTCATTTATTTATCTTTACTAAATAATTTTTTTTCGTTGCTGAGATTTCTTTTGGAGGAAAGTCTCGAATTTTCACCCATAAACTCTTCCTCCTAAAAGCTGTTTGAGTTCACTTGGAGAGGGACTGCCTGCACGTGAACCTCATTACTGACTTTTTTGTCATGACTCAGGTTTCTTTTTGAGGATACTCTGGAATTTTCACCCATAAACTCTTCCTCATGAAAGCTGTCTGAGTTCACTTGGAAAGGGACTGCCTGCACACGAACCTCATTACTGACTTTTTTGTCATGACTCAGATTTCTTTTAGAGGATAGTCTGGAATTTTGACCCATAAACTCTTCCTCATGAAAGCTGTTCATGTTGATATGACGAGAAACTGAATTCACTGATTCATCTTTATTAACTATCTTTTTGTCATGACTCAGGCTTCTTTTAGATAGGCTAGAACTTTAGCCCATAAATTCTTCCTCATTAAAGTTGTTAATGTTTATATGATAAGAAACTTACTTCACTTATTCCTCTTTATTGAATATCTTTTTGTTATTACTGAGATTTCTTTTGGAGGATAGTCTCGAATTTTCACCCATAAACTCTTCCTCCTGAAAATTGTTTGAGTTCACTTGGAGAGGGACTGCCTGCACGTGAACCTCATTACTGACTTTTTTGTCATGACTCAGGTTTCTTTTGGAGGTTAGTCTGGAATTTTGACCCATAAACTCTTGTTCTTAGTGAATTGGTACAGCATAGCGTTCGGATCTTTTAATTATGAGTTACTATAAAATATTTGACTTTGGCTAAATTTAATTGATTTGATCAGCTAATCTTCTTTTGAGGATATTCTTTGAATTAGGAGAGAGACTTTATATTTCCTATTTAATAATAATATTAAATTCCTTTTCCGGAATTAAAACAGGTTCAACTCCTCTATCTTTTTCTAGACTTCTAACATACCTACTTTTAATTTTTTATTCAATGCTTTCTGACATGTCATTAATGATAACAATTTAATCTTTTATATTCTATTTTTGGTCAAACTCAGGAGAAAGAGATCGAATCAGATGGTTTGAACTGTCCTGACAATATGATTATTCTAACAAAGCAAGCTCTATTTTTTACTGGATCAATTGATTACTTAAAGGAATAAACTTTTGGTACTGGCTCAGTAGTCTTCTATGATTTTGAAAGATTTAATTATTGGATTATTCTGAAAGCTCATTTAATTATATAAGCTCTACAACCCCAGCAGCTTTTTAATGAATCAGCCTTCTTTTGCATTTCTCCTTCGCTTATTCAGGTACTAGCATTTCTTATATTGCCTAAATTTCCGCTTTCTCATGATATTCCTCCCCTGAATGAGATTTATTAAAAAAGGTTTTTAGGGCTCTTCTCAATTTTATAATTTTAAGTTTCATCATTTCTTGGCTCTAATCATCTCTAATAATCACAATTTAGTTGACTTTGGACTCTTCCAAAGGCAATATATTTTCTTTAATATTTTCAAATTCCTCATTTTTAGGTTGTTATGGTTCATTATTTTTCAGAAATTCCTATCTTTTGAGTTCGTGTTCATGTCTCTAAAGACTTATTTAAGAATTATTTGACATTTAAGCATTAGATTTCGATTGAGACTTTTTGTATCCAATCTTGAATCCTTTCGATGATATTTTTGCTGGTTATAAAATATGAATCTGCTGAGACTGAATACTTTCACAAATACTTTTTTGGGCGATTTTTTTTCAATTATGTGAGGGCGATATACATGAATTTTGGGTTGTGAAATAGCCTCTTTTTAGACTTGCTTCGCCAGAGAGATATTCCAGGCGGTTTAATATATCGAAGTATTAACTTTTACATGAGGAAATATTTTTACCTGTGGTCTGATGACGGTATAAGGTTTCATAAATAATTATTATCTTTTACGCAATCAAATTATTGATTAAAATATTAGGATTACAATCACAATTTAATTATGCTTCTTCTAATGATCGAAATGTTATATTGGTTAATATTTTTGCCATGGTTTTAAGTTTAATAATGAGTACTTAAATTTAGAATGAAAAAAGAGTCCTGCTGCCATGAATTTGCGCGATCAATCTGTATCGTTTTCTTTTTTCTACTCAAGATAATAGCTCACTTGATACTCATTAGTCTATATCCAATCGCCATAATTGCAGATATCCTTCTAATCATTTTCACTTTAAACTTTTGCTTCACAAAATAACAGTATGCCTTTTTACTAATCTTTCTCCTTATGGATTTTCATGTTCGGTAGCTCTGTAACAAATGACTGATGTATATATATTTAACTGAAAGATCCCGTCACTATCAATTCGAATTCTGAAGATTATCAATAATTCACAAAGCAAATGAGTACTGATTTGCAGTTTAATTTTATTTTGGATTCTAAATCATGGAAATAAAAATTCTCGGATATAATCGAGGAATTTTACAAAAGTGGTATCAGGCTCTCGGAAGTTACGGATGTAAATTATAGGATATATCCAAACCGTCACTTAGCAATAATTTCGTAATATTATTGAGAAAGATTTTTTGTTTAATCTTTGGTTTCGGTTATTTTACGTTTTAATTTTTTCAGAAAATTTTATAAATTTATAATTAAAAACAGAATATTCATGTTCTTCCAAATGAATGCTGCCTTGGCAGAAATGCAGCGAGCCTTATCGGAAGGTGCCAATCAACAAAATAGTCATGAGGAATTCGCATTCTTTGGTCCCTATCAAGATCTGGTCGGAAGAATAGACTAGGTCAGCGATGAACAACTTAACACAATTAAATCAGCGACTATTTTTATCACTGGTAGGATGGTTAAATAGGCCAATTTCTGCTGTATCTGCACCACTTGCCTCTTAGGTTGCTGCTTATGCTTTCCGTTTTGTTTAGCTGCTTGTCAGTGCTGGAAAAAAATTGCATTGTAGGCATATGAAATCCCTATCGAAGCTTATAGGTCCCTATAAAAACTTTTTAGGTCTAGTAGCCTTATTAAGGTAATTCTGGTAGTGCAGGATAATACATTAGGTGTGGCCAAAGCAGATCTGATTCATAGCTACGTCTATAATAGTCAAGTAAAAAATTTTGCGTTGACCAACAGTGCGGAAGAGTTTAGTTATGGAGGAGAACAATGCTATGATAACTTTGAGTAAAACTTTGCCAAGATAAGAAGCATTGGAAGAGTGATTTCTAACATTACATGGTCCAAAAGCTGATGATTTTACAATAAAATTTGTATCTTTTAGAATTGCATTTAGTTGTTATCCAATTCAATATGTTCATAAACTAATAATGTCCTATTAAATATAATAGATGAACCAACTTGCAGCAAGCGAGGATTAAATTAAACAGTTCGAGGATACACCAGTTCTAGAAAATCATCGACTCAATGAGGGTAATCTTATTGTCCTTTATCGGGGTCGAGTTCATCTATCCATTGGGCCTGATTGTAATTGTTGAAACACTTAGATCCCTTTACCATTTTTGCCCTGCTCTTTATTTTAGCTATGTCTTATGGTCTTTTGAAGGCCGGAACTTTAGGGGAGTTAGGAATTATATAAAAAATAGTCAATATATTTTTTGCATTTCTCTCATTGATCAGCTTTATCATAACCGTCTTAAGCAATCCTGGCCTCTATGACTAACTCTAAAATGATGAGCCAAAGATAAAGTAAATTATATATCTAATTCAGATTTTGCTAAACATGCAAAGTATTTAAGCCGAAAAAAGTATTTCATTGTTAAAGGTGCAACGTTTGTATATAAGGATACGACCATCATTGTCCTTGGGTATCCAAGTGCATTGGGCGGGGCAATATAATTCAATTCTACATTTTTGTGAGTTCAATGCCTCTTACTTTTACGTACTTAGGTTATTTAGTTTATTATTTGGCGTCAAATACTCATAATACCCAGCAATGATCAATTCATATTAAGTTATAATACAATACATATCATTTGTATCATTTCGGAGTTAGTATACCATTAAGTTTTATTTACTTTTATTTATCTTTTTTATCTGTTTCAGTTTGGATTTATTCCTAGAGTTGTTTTTATCTGATTATTTAGGTAGCGATAATTGATTGAATTATCTCTTTGTTGTTGTACCTTTTAATTGGTGGCAGTTAGGATTCTTCGGAAGGTTGACTTGTATACACAATCTCATTAGCAAAAGCTAATAAAAATTCTATTTTTTTAATGATTTTTGTTAGCATCTTTTGCTTCTGCTTTTCTGAATGAGCAAGCTTTTTTGGTTTTACTTATTTGTTATTCTTCATGGCGTCATCAGTCCACTTGATCGTTAATTCGATAGAT
>Ga0302268_1000719_pt1 | contig 20603 bp, 16 predicted proteins | sample III_Bog_E2_1_FD_194554 | JGI IMG/M metagenome (GOLD analysis project Ga0302268, IMG submission 194554) | Peat permafrost microbial communities from Stordalen Mire near Abisko, Sweden - III_Bog_E2_1 | ecosystem: Environmental > Terrestrial > Soil > Wetlands > Peat | place: Sweden: Abisko... | reverse complement strand
GTTTGTTTTATTTTTTCTGTTGTTCGAATTGAAATATGACTAAAAGTTGAACAATTTGTATAAAACAAAAACGCTAAATCATTGTTTTAAAATGATTTAGCGTTTTAAAAGCTCTCCCTCTTGGACTTGAACCAAGGACCCTCTGATTAACAGTCAGATGCTCTAACCAACTGAGCTAAGGAAGAATTTAGTGATACATTTTTTTGTCAAATGCGTTGCAAAAGTAATAGGTTTTATTGAAATATGCAATATCTTTGCAGAAAAAAAACGTATAATTTTATGAAAAAAATATTAGGAATGGGTAATGCTCTGACTGACATTTTATTGCAGATTGATAATGATGAAGTTTTATTTTCATTAAATCTGCCAAAAGGGGGAATGCAGTTGATAAATACCGAAAGATCGCAGGAAATCAACGATACTGTCAGTAATTATCCGAAAATAATGGCCACCGGTGGCTCTGCATCCAACACAATTAATGGAATAACCCGGTTGGGAATGACCGGAGGCTTTGTTGGAAAGATAGGAAAAGATGATATTGGTCTTTTTTTTACTAATGATTCCATAAATAATGGTGTAAAACCACATCTTTTGACAAGCGAAACCCCATCGGGACGTTGTACGGTATTGGTCTCTCCTGATTCTGAACGGACACTTTGCACTTATCTTGGTGCAGCTTGTGAATTGGAAGCTTCCGATTTGAACGCACAACTGTTTCAGGGGTATGATATTTTTCATATTGAAGGGTATCTGGTGCAAAACCACGATTTGATTCTCACTGCTGTCAGGTTGGCTAAGCAGGAAGGGTTAAAGGTTTCGGTAGATTTGGCAAGCTATAATGTAGTGGAAGATAATCTTGAATTTTTACACGAAATCATTCATAAGTATGTGGATATTGTTTTTGCCAATGAGGAGGAAGCCCGGGCATTTACAGGCAAGGAACCCGTAGAAGCGTTGAATGCTATTTCCGAACATTGCGAAATTGCCATTGTGAAAGTTGGCAAGGATGGCTCATTTATAAAGTCTGGTGATAAAACAGTGCATATACAACCCCGAAAATCAGAATGTATTGATACAACCGGTGCAGGAGACTTATTTGCCTCCGGTTTTTTATTCGGTCTGGCAAATAATTACTCTCTTGAAGTGTGTGGTAAAATAGGTTCCCTGATCTCAGGTAATGTGGTGGAAGTGTTGGGTGCTAAAATGCCGGAAGAAGTCTGGACTAATATTCAAAGGGAAATTGAGGATATAGTTAGTTAGTTCAGTGTTCCGCGTTCCGCGTTCCGTGTTCCGTGTTCCGCGTTCTGCGTTCCGCGTTCCGCGTTCCGTGTTCCGTGTTCCGCGTTCCGCGTTCCGCGTTCAGTGTTCCGCGTTCCGTGTTCCGCGTTCCGCGTTCCGCGTTCCGCGTTCCGTTGGTTAATTGGTTAATTGGCTAATAGTTTTCATATTACTACCAACTATAAACTATAAACTATAATCTACCTACTACCAACTACCTACTACCAACTATAAACTATAAACTATAAACTACCAACTATAAGCCAGTGTTCAAATCTATCAAACTATATACTTCCATTGTTCTGGCAATGTTTTTCTGGTCATTTTCCTTTATTTGGACAAGGGTGGCTATACATTCATTTCATCCAATGACTTTAATTACACTTAGGCTTGTAATTGCCTCGGCACTTTTATTTATTGTTTTAAAATCAATAGGGAGACTTCAAAGGCTGCATAGGAAAGATTTCAAGTGGTTCATTCTACTGGCCTTTTTTGAACCTTTTATGTACTATGTGGGGGAAACGTATGGGTTGACAACCGTTGCGTCGACACTGGCGTCGGTAATCGTTTCTACGATTCCTCTATTCGCACCGGTGCTGGCTTTTATTGTTCTGCGTGAAAAAATAAGCAGGGGTAATATACTTGGAATTATTGTTTCGCTGGTGGGCGTATTTTTTGTTATTTACGAACCGAATGTTGGATTTAATGCTAATCCACGTGGAATAGCACTATTATTCCTGGCAGTTTTTGCAGCCATTTGTTATGCTACTGTATTACGAAAAATACCACCCTGTTACAGCACTATGAATGTGATCTTTTATCAGAGTTTGTTAGGGTTGATATTCTTTATTCCTACGTTCTTTCTAACTGATTTTACTACCATTCAAACTATAAATGTAAGCCGCGAATCGTTGCTTGCATTAGGTATGTTGTCAGTATTTGCTTCGGTTATTGCATTCGTTTTGTTTGCAGGTGCTGTTCGTCAGGTAGGAGTAACACGAACTAATGTATTTGTGAATCTGATACCTGTATTTACAGCTATACTGTCCTGGTTTATTTTAGATGAAATGCTCACTATGAGCAAATGGATAGGTATACTGATAGTTGTAACTGGTTTATTTGTTAGTCAGGCGGGTAAAATAATATTTAACAAAGAAGTAGAAGAAATAATTTAGTATTTGTCTTTGTGTTCCGTGTTCCGTGTTCCGTGTTCCGTGTTCCGCGTTCCGCGTTCCGTGTTCCGCGTTCCGTGTTCCGCGTTCCGTGTTCCGTGTTCCGCGTTCCGCGTTAAAGATTCATTACACTGGTTAATTGGTTAATTGGTTGAATAATTGGTAACATACTAAGGCTTTAACCAATTGTAAATGAATAAATTGTAAATGTCTACAACCTATAAACACGAAAACAGACCGCATCTCCCGACGTGGTCTGTTGAATTTAATCAAAACCTAAAATGTGAAAAATACTTTTTATAATTATAAACAGAAACTTATTTATGACCTATGTCATTATTCTGTTGTGGTTGATCAGTACCGGCCGGGTTTTCCTGAACCGGACTATTATCGCTGTTTTTTATTACCTGATACCATATAACGTTATTTCTGAGAACTGCTTTATACTGCACATCATCTAAAGTATAATAGGTTTGTCCATCAATCATCACTTTATCGTAACCGTCTGGAATACTGTCGACTTCGGCTCCTAAAGGAGGCTCAACAATCTCGTATTGTCCGTTTACAGGTATATAAAAAGTACCAAAGTAATAATAATAAGGTGCTCCATCCAATGTGAATTCAAGACTGTTTTTAGGAAGTTCTTTTACACGTGTACCAACCGGTGCAGGTACTACCTGATACTTATCGTTATCTTTTTTGTAATAAACTCCATCACAATCGTAATAATTGTACCCATCAAGATAAAATTCCATTGAATATGGTGGTATTCCCCAAAAATAATCACCCCAAAAAGGAAGATAACCATAACGCCAGTAAGGCAAGCCTCTAAAACCGTAACCTCCTCTGCCTGAAAATCCACGATGTCCATAAGTCCCTGACATTGTTCTTACACTCCCTGCCCGTCCATAAGCTGAACCGATACGACTTGCACCACTTCTGCTCATAGTACCGACACCCGGACTGATACGACCTACGCTACTCCGACTTACACCCGAACTCATATGACTGCCACCACTTCGGCCACCACCGCCATGAGAACCACCACCTCTTTGTGCATCTGCATTTAGTGGCATCGACATACCCATAGCCAGCAAAACAGCTAATACTATTGTCAATTTTGGCAGATGAAGCAATGATGCACAATGCTTTAAATTTAATTCATACCGTTTCATAATTTCTATTTTTTGAATTTATACTATGACTGTTTACATCACAGGATTTTTTTCTTTTTTATAACAAATTAAATGCCAAAAAAATCTATTTAACTTCATTTATCTTTCTTATAGATGACTTTACTTTTTCTCACGAATAACGACTTCTCCAATTATATATAATCAGTACTATTAATGATCCTTTTACTAAAAAATATGTCACAAAAATTAATAACTTTTTTGGCAGTTTGACGATTATTATTTATGTTTGTTCTTTTATCAAAATAAGTGCTTATGCGACGATTCATTTCTTTTTGCAGTCTTCTTTTTATTGGCTTTGCTTTGTTTGCACAAACGAATCCATTAATATCTTCTGCCACGCAACAACAGGTTATTCATTCGGATAGCTTAAAAACAAAAGGGAAAAATGTCAAACGGATGCATAAAAAAATCATCATGACGTTGGATACCCTGACGTTGAGTGATTATACACTGAGTATCGAACGGGTGAACGATAATTTGAATACTATCGGAGATAGTGCCAAGTTGGGTTTTGATGTGAAGAACATTGCACGAAGAATTGATTTTATGACAAAAGACGTTAGTCTTATTCGTCAGAATTTTATAGGAAGACATACGGTGATTCATCTTAAAAATCAATACCTTTATCAGAGTTTTACGGCTTCCCTTGATGATGAAACCGACAAAATACAGAGACAACTCGATAATTTGTACCATCGTGTATACCATGCCAAAACCCATTTGAAAAAAGTATTGTCGGATTCTGTCTTTCGTAAGTTATATGCCAACAAGGATCTTCGAACTACTTTTGATGATAAGCTGATCCGTTTGGAATGGAAATGGAACAGAACAGACAGTGTTACAAAAGCAAACCTGGATACCCTTAATGCCATGAAAGTCAGATTGTCGGACAATTCGTTGGATTTATCGAATATGCTGAACATTATGGATAAAAGGTTGGACAATTCAATGACCCGGTTATTTGGTAAAGAAGTAAATTATTTATGGCAAAAGGAAATAGTTGAAACACCATCAAAGGGAAAAATAAAGTTGAAGGAATCTCCTAAAAATGCAATAAGTATCATTAAAAGCGAACAAAACGCAATTAGTTTTTATTTCAGTCAGACATCAGGCGAACGAATAGCTGTAATTATTTTCGCAATTGTTTTATTCGGTTGGTTGTTTTTTAAACGGAAACTACTTAAAACACTCAGGAAAGATAAGGAATCATACAGCTATTTGAATCTTCAATATATGAATTCGCATCCGGTTCTTTCCGTGTTGGTTTTTATCCTTTGCCTTATGCCTTTTTTTGATGCGTATGCACCAACTTCGTATATTACAATTGAATTCATTCTGTTATTGATATGTTCGACTATAATTATCTTAAAAAATACCGACCGCTCATTTTTGTTTAACTGGATTGGCCTGGAAGTCTTGTTTATTGCCGACGTTCTGACTTATTTGTTGATTGAACCTACATTTGCTGAAAGAATGTTGCAATTGCTTGTTCATATAGCTATCATTGTGTTTATCGTCCGGCTCTATAAATCGCTCCACAAAGACAAGCCATATTACAGTTTTATAAAAACAGCGGCTTTTATCGGAATAATATTAACTGCAACAGGAGCTCTCCTGAATATATTCGGCAGATTTTCCCTATCGGGGATAGTTGGAATTGCAGGTGTTTTTGCGGTCACTCAGGCAGTTGTATTAACTCTTTTTATCGAAGTGATTGTTGAAATTGTTTTGATACAACTATTGGGCAGTCGCTTAAAAAAAGGCGTTGACAAGCCTTTTGACAGTTCAATTGTGACCGATAAAATCAAAATACCTTTGATTCTTATTTCTATCTTTCTATGGGGAATCATGTTTTCAACCAATTTAAATATATATCACGATCTCAGTAAAAATGTAGTAGAATCACTGACAATTACCAGAACAATAGGTAGTATCTCTTTTCAACTACTCAGTGTCATACTTTTTTTCGTTATAATCTGGTTTGCCCATATTCTTCAACGGTTGTTAAGCTTTTTATTCGGAGAAACAGGCATCGAAACAGAAGATGTGACTACAGTAACCAAAGGACAACATTCACGTCTGCTGATCACCCGTTTATTGGTATTGATCGGGGGATATCTTTTGGCTATTGCGGCTTCAGGATTACCAATAGACAAACTGACTTTTCTGCTTGGAGCATTAGGTGTTGGTATTGGAATGGGATTACAAAGTATTGTAAATAATTTTGTTTCGGGTATAATTCTGATTTTTGACGGTTCGTTGCAGATAGGTGATGAAATAGAAGTAAGCGGCCAGGCAGGAAAAGTGAAAGAAATAGGTCTCCGATCCAGTAAATTGTTTACTGCTGATGGCGCTGAAGTAATTATCCCGAATGGAAATATCCTGTCACAGAACATCGTAAACTGGACATTCAGCAACGATGAGAAAAGAATAATACTGATATTTTCCATTACAGGAAAAGAACTGGATGCGAATATGATCAATGAAGTGATTAACAGTACAATCAAAAATGTACCGAATGTGATTGCAAAAAGAAAGCCTGTGATTTTATATACAAAAGTAACTCCCGATAATTGTACTATCACAGTCCGTTTCTGGAGCACAATCAGCCATACTGATGTAGTGAAAAGTGAAGCAATGCTTCAACTCAGTGCTGCTTTTGCGGCTAAAAAAATTGGTTTTGAATAAATCAACCATTCAACCAATTAACTAATCAACCAATTAACTAATTAACTAATCAACCAATTGACCATATTCATAATATTAGTTACAATCCTGGTATTGGTTCTTCTTATTGCATGGGCTAAAGTAAACACTTTTCTTGCATTTTTAATAAGCTCTGTTTTTGGTGCTGTCTTACTTGGAATACCTGTTGACAAGATTCCACAAACTATAGAAACCGGATTAGGCAATATGCTTGGTTCATTAGCCATCATAGTAGTACTTGGAGCTATGTTTGGCAAACTTGTTTCTGAAAGTGGTGCTGCCCAGAAAATTGCTGATGTTTTAATGAAAGTATTTGGAAAAAAATACATTCCGTGGGCATTAATGATTACAGGATTCCTGGTTGGCATACCACTCTTTTATAATGTCGGTTTTGTGTTGCTTGTACCACTGATATTTTCAGTAGCTCATCAGTATAAATTGCCTGTGGTGTATATCGGGATATCGCTCCTGGCTGCATTATCGGTCACCCATGGTTATTTGCCGCCTCATCCTTCACCCACGGCATTGGTCCCAATGCTTGGTGCAACTATGGGCAAAACGCTTATGTATGGAATGGTAGTAGCCATTCCTTCGATGATTATTGCCGGTCCGCTGTTTGCCAAAACACTTAGAAAGATACCTTCGCATCCACTCGAAACTTTTACAACTGCAATAAAGCCGGTTGAAAAGCTACCCGGAACATTCAACAGCTTTTTTACACCCGTGTTACCGGTAATCATGATTGCAGTTTCTGTCTTCATACCTCAACTTTCGTCAGGAAATGAAAAACTGAAATCTGTTTTTATTTTCTTTGCCAATCCTATGATTGTTATGCTTATTGCGTTAATTTATGCGACCTTTTCACTTGGAATTAAACAAGGCATCAGCATGAAAAAGATTATGACTTTTTATACCGATGCCATTAAAGATATATCCATCATTCTATTGATTGTTGGAGGGGCAGGAATATTGAAACAGGTTTTCATGGATAGTGGCGTTAATAATGATATTGCAAAACTGTTAATGGGATTACACATTAATCCGTTGCTGTTAGGTTGGCTTATTGCCATGGCCATACGGGTTGCTGTTGGTTCAGCTACTGTAGCAGGCCTTACTGCAGCCGGAATTATAGCACCACTGGTAATTGCTACAGGTGCAAACCCAAATCTGATGGTTCTCTCCATTGGTGCCGGAAGTTTAATGCTTTCGCATGTGAACGATTCGGGATTTTGGATGTTTAAGGAATATTTTAATCTAAGCTTAAAAGATACCATCCGCTCATGGACAGCCATGGAATCGATTGTTGGAAGTGTAGGTATTGTCATTATCCTGCTGCTTGATAAATTCGTTTAAATTCCTGACTGAATACGATAACTCACTAAGCTTTAAGTAAATGTTCTAATTACTTGTATCTGTTTATAAAAATATCTCACCACAAAACAAAAGGATAAATTCTTAACGAAATGTACATACTGTTCTAAAACATACCTTTATGTTCTTTTTGATTGTTGTCTTCAATAAAAACTTTATATAAACTTTTGTGACTTGTATATTTGATATTTGAATTTAAAGAGTTAACCACACAAGTTTACAATAGAAACAATAGAAATACTAACTGATTCTTAGAACCTTGTTGTTCTAAAATCTTAAAATGTGTTTCGGATTTTCTATTGTGTCTTTTTGTGTCTCTTGGTTAAGTATTTTTGTATTTTCTGATATATCTTTTTTTGGTTAAATATTTTATATTCTTCTATTGTGTACTATAACTATTGAGGCTAATTTTTCTTCTGTTGTACTTTTGTGGTTATATTTTCTTCTTCACACTAAAACCTGTTTTATAATTTAATTTATTAAAATTCATTTATTATGATCAAACGAATTCTTATAGTTACTTTTATCGCCTTTTTTTTAATTGTGAGTGCAAATGCACAGTTGTTGTGGAAAGTATCCGGTAATGGGTTAACAAAAACAAGTTATTTATTTGGAACCCATCATTTAATTGAGAAGAATCAAATTAAAGATTTTGATAAGATACTTATTTTATCAGGTCAGGCAGATGCAGTGGTAGGTGAAATGGATATGACCGATATGGCTTCGATGCTGGTTAAAATTATGCAGGTTGCCGTTATGCCGGGAAAGAATATTAAAGAGTTGATGAATGCATCCGATTATACATTAGTTGATACCGAACTGAAACAAATCCTGGGTGCCGGATTGGATCAACTGGGAGCTTTTAAACCCATAATGTTGGAAACTATGTTTGTTGGATCCGTTTATCTTCATTCACAAAACATGACGAAACAGCCTGAAGCAATTGATATTTTGTTCCAGAAAAATGCAAAAGACAATCATAAACGGGTAGTTGGCTTAGAAACGGTTGAACAACAAGCTGCCATCATGTTTGATTCATTGTCCTTAACCCGTCAGGCTGAAATTTTAGTGAAGTCGGTAAAAGAAAAACAAAAGGAAATCGATTTAATGAAACGTTTGAATGAATATTATTTAGCCGGAGATTTAAAAAAACTTTCGGAACTTGATAATGAAGATGATGATATGACTCCTGCTGAGAAAAAACCTATGTATGAAAATCGTAATAATGACTGGATGAAACAAATTCCTGCTTTAATGACTAAACAATCCTGTTTTATTGCTGTTGGATGTATGCATCTGGTAGGTGAAACAGGATTGATAGAACAATTAAAAAAATCCGGGTATACTGTGGAAGGAATCGTTAATTTTTAGTGTTGATTTTCCCGGATTTGTTTTTTTTAGTCTGCTGTTTTTTAGCTATTTATTTTTTAATTTCTAAAAAATAAATAGCTAAACTATTAAATAAAGTTAAACCTAAATCCAGACCTGATGGTTTAATCGTCTAATAATTAATTTACTGAATAAAATACAATTATTAAATATATATAAAATACAGTACCATGTATTGCATAGTACTATAAAGTATTTTATTTTTGCATTGTTATTTCGAGCAAAGAGCAAAGAGCAAAGAGCATTGAGCAAAGAGCAAAGAGCAAAGAGCAAAGAGCAAAGAGCAAAGAACAAAGAGCAAAGAGCAAAGAGCAAAGAGCAAAGAGCAAAGAGCAAAGAGCAAAGAGCAAAGAGCATTGAGCAAAGAGCAAAGAGCAAAGAGCAAAGAGCATTGAGCAAAGAGCATTGAGCATTGAGCAAAGAGCATTGAGCAAAGAGCATTGAGCAAAGAGCATTGAGCATTGAGCAAAGAATAAAGAAGCAAAACACGGAACACGGAACACGGAACACGGAACGCAGAACGCAGAACACGGAACACGGAACACGGAACACGGAACGCAGAACGCAGAACACGGAACACGGAACGCGAAATATAAAATATAAAATATAAAAACAGAACATAAGAATGATCACACTAAAAGACATCAATAAAACGTACGACATGGGACAGGCATCCTTGCATGTTCTTAAAGGGATTGATTTACACATATCTCAGGGTGAGTATGTTTCCATCATGGGAGCATCAGGATCGGGTAAATCGACCTTACTTAATATCTTAGGTATTTTAGATAATTATGATACAGGTGATTATTATTTGAATAATAAATTGATTAAAAATTTATCCGAAAAGCAGGCAGCATTCTATCGTAATGAGATGATTGGATTCGTCTTTCAATCGTTTAACCTGATCAATTTTAAAAACGCACTCGAAAATGTGGCATTACCACTTTACTATAAAAATATAAGCCGCAAAAAGAGGAATATAATTGCCATGGAATATCTTGATCAGATGGGATTGAAAGATTGGGCACTTCATTTGCCAAACGAAATGTCGGGCGGTCAGAAACAGCGTGTAGCTATTGCCCGTGCTATAATTTCAAAACCACAAATACTATTGGCAGATGAACCTACAGGTGCATTGGATAGTGTTACAACGGTTGAAATGATGAAAGTACTGGGTGATTTGAATGCAAATGGTCTGACTACCATTATTGTGACTCACGAAAAATCGGTAGCGGACGAAACAAAATCCATTATTCATATTAAAGATGGATTGATTGAAAGAGTTGAACGAAAATAATAAATATATACAATGCGTAAATTAATAACCTAATTATTCGCAAAATATTAATCTACTGTATATTCTAACTTAGTTCTTGGTTCTTGGTTTTTGCATTCAATATAACGTTAATACTCTCAATTTTATAAATCCATAAATTCCTTTAAAATAACAATAAATACTTACTAAAATGGGATTCTTCAGCTTATTTCTAATTATTCCTTTTGTGTTTATTTTTGTATTATTACTTCCAATAATCGCTATAATAGACATACTTAGCAGTAAATTCGAAGGAAATGATAATTTGTTAATGCTTCTAATTGTAATATTCATACCCTTTGGAGCAATTCTCTATTTTATTCTGGGTCCATCCCGTAAAATAAAATAATTTGATGTTAATGTTTAAAATTTTTCCGGTTAATCAGAATAAATTAATAAATAAAAGATATGTTTTCACTCAATACGATACAAGAAATATTTGACAGCTTAAATCATAATAAGTTACGAACAGTTCTAACGGGACTTTCAGTGTCGTGGGGCATCTTTATTTTAATAGTTTTATTAGGAGCCGGGAATGGGTTGAAAAACGGAGTAACTTCAAACTTTAGTGACCGGTCGACAAATACTGTTCAGATGTGGACAGGAACTACATCCCTGACTTATAAAGGCCTTAAAAGCGGTAGGTCGCTTAATTTCGGAGAAAAACAAATTGCCGATGTTAATAACCAGTTGGTTGAAACCAGTAATCAAACAGGTGTCATAACCAAGCAATTAACAATAACCAATAAAAGCGAATTCGGTACGTATGATGTTAAAGGAGTAAATCCTTCCTACGATAAAGTGTTTAATTTAAAATTTGAACCCAATGAAGGCCGTTTTATTAATATATTGGATAATAAAGAGAGCAATAAAGTGATTGTCATCGATAAGAAGATAGAAGAAGTCCTGTTTAAAGGAACTACATCATTAGGAAAATATGTAAAAGTGGGTGATTTAATGTTTCGAATCATCGGAATTAATTCAAAAAAAGCACGTTTTGACAATGGGACAGCTTTTATTCCATATTCAACTGCCCAGACAATATTCAATCCGGATATGAAGTTTAATAATATTGCCATGTCTGTCAACGGACTTTCAACCCAAAAAATGAACGATGATTTCAACGACAAACTTAAAAAGACGATGTCCAACAGTTTAAGTTATGATAAAAACGATCCGCAGGCAGTTTATATTCAGAATTCACAAAGGGATTTCCTCCAAACAATGATGATTTTCAAAGGGATAACGATTTTTGTCGCTGTCATTGGAATTTTCACATTAATAGCAGGGATAGTGGGAGTAAGTAATATCATGTTAGTGACAGTGAAAGAACGTACCCGTGAAATTGGAATCCGCAAGGCAATTGGTGCTCCGCCTGCTACGATATTAAAATCCATTATTACCGAATCCATTATTATTACCACAATATTCGGGTATGTAGGAATGATGGCCGGAATCGGACTTACAGAATTAGTTAACTATATTATGTTGCAATCTGCAGCCGGAAATCCGAACGGCCCCACTGTTTTTAAAAATCCAACAGTCGAACTTTCATATGTTTTAATATCCACTGCCATATTAATCATTGCCGGGGTAATAGCCGGTTATATGCCTGCCCGAAGGGCAGTACGGATTAAACCCATTGAAGCCATGAGGGAAGAATAAATACATTTACAATTTAAGCATTTACAATTTACAATTTCATGTAACGTGTAAAAGTAACTAATATAAAATAAATAAGATTATGTTTGATATAGATCGTTGGCAGGAAATATGGTTTACCATAACACACAATAAATCACGAAGTGTATTAACCGCTTTTGGTGTTTTTTGGGGAATGTTTATGCTGGTAGTGATGGTGGGTGCAGGTGTGGCATTAAAGAAAGGGATGAGTAAAAATATTGAAGGCTTTGCCACGAATTCAATGTTTGTTTGGGCTCAACAAACGTCTGTACCCTATAAAGGTTTTATCAAAGGAAGAAACTGGAACATGGAAAATGAAGATATTTCTTTACTTATCAACAAAATACCTGAAATACAATACCTGGCTCCGGTTTTATTTGGTGGTGGCACTCCAAATAACGTAACCAGGAATGATAAATCAGGAAGTTATGGTGTCAAAGGAAACTATCCTGCTTACAACCAGATCGATGAAAGTAAAATGATTTATGGCAGGTATATTAACGATATTGATGTCGCTGAAAAACGAAAAGTTTGTGTGATTGGTGAACGGGTTTACCAGGTGCTGTTTCCAAAAGATGAAAATCCAATTGGTAAAAATATACAGGTAAATGGCATTTATTTTCAGGTAGTAGGAGTAGCACGTCATACATCGGATATTAATATCGGCGGAAATGCCGAAGAGTCGGTGGTGTTACCATTCAGCACCATGCAGCAGGCATTTAATCAGGGAAATATTGTCCATTTTATGGCTATAACTGCTAAACCCGGTATTAAGGTTAAAGTCATTGAGGATAAAGTTCATGCTGTGTTAAGCGAAAAACACAATATCTCACCGGATGATAAAAAAGCGATAGGAGGATTTAATATGGAAGATATTTTTAATATATTTTTATATCTGGGTATTGGTATTGCTGTATTAATCTGGTTTGTCGGATTAGGAACTTTATTTGCCGGAGCCATTGGAGTAAGCAATATCATGTTGGTGACAATACGGGAACGTACGAAGGAAATCGGAATCCGAAGGGCATTAGGTGCGACTCCCGGCAATATAATAACCCAAATTTTAAGTGAAAGCATTATCCTGACTTTAATTGCAGGAGTGACAGGTCTAATGTTTGGAGTTGGAATCTTATCATTGGTTGGATATGTATTAGAAAAAAACGATTCTTTTTTCAGAGATCCTCAAATCAGTTTTATAGTAGCCATGGCAGCTTTGCTTATATTGCTTATTATTGGTACTCTAGCCGGATTTATACCTGCAAACAGAGCTATGAAAATCAAGCCGATAGAAGCCATCAGGGAGGAATAAAAACATTTACTATTTAAACATTTACAATTTACAATTGATATGGAAAGAAATTTGATATGTAAACATGCACATGGGCTTAATTAAACCGGACAAAAGGGCGTATATAAAATTGGTATTTCTGATAGTTGTTTTAATAATTGTCATAATTTCAGGAATAAAAACTGCACCCTGGCTATTTGAACATGCGAAAAATCCCGAATATACACGTCAATACTTAGCCGGATTTGGAAATGAAAGTTTTTTTGTCTTCATTCTTATTCAAATGATTCAGGTAATAATAGTGATTATACCTGTAGACTTACTAAATATTTGTAGCGGTTTTGTTTTCGGAATGCCACTTGGTTTTGTCCTTTCATATCTGGGTTTAATGTTGGGTTCAGTTATAGTTTTCTATATTTCCCGTTTTTTGGGGTATGATTTTGTTTGCAGGTTAATTTCAAAAGAAAAAATTGAAAAGATAAGTGGAATGTTGAATTCAACCAAGGGAACTGTCGGCCTGTTTATATTTTGTTGTATTCCTTTTATTTCCAAAGCTATCATTATGTACATTGCAGGACTTACACCTGTAAAAGCTTCAAGATTATTTCTTATTTATGGAATATCCCGAATTCCGGGCACACTGATTTGGGTTTCGATTGGGGCCAATGCTTATGAAAAAGATATGTGGGGTTTAGGAATAACCATCGCCTTTATGCTGATTCTGTTTGTAGTTGTATACTTTTTAGGCAGATTCTATACTAAAAAAGAAAAAATACAGAGTTAAAAAAAAATCAAGTAAGAAAAATAACATTTTAAAATAAATCAATAACAAAATCCGGTTTACCTGTTTACAATCTTAAACATGTAACTCATAACTAAAAAATCATTATGAAGAAAATTTTAAAATTTGCGTTGCTAATCATTGGAGCAGTTCTTGTAATCTGGACATTCTGGTTTTTATGGCAAAAATCACGTCCGAAGGTCAAAAAATATGCGATCGAGAATGTGACTATAGGTAGTATCGACAAGAAATCTGTAGCAACCGGGGAAGTAGACCCCAGGAATGAGATTTTGATTAAACCTCAAATGTCGGGGATAATTGCTGCTGTCTATAAACAGGCAGGTGATATTGTAAAAGCAGGAGATGTGATTGCAAAGATTAAAGTGATTCCGGATATGGTGAGCTTAAACAGTGCAGAATCCCGTGTAACAAGAGCTCAGATTTCATATGATCAAAGTAAAAAGAATTTTGATCGGGATAATAAATTGTTTATTGACAAAGTAATTTCAAAAGAAGATTTTGAAAAAACACAATTGCAATTTTATAATGATAAGGAAGAATTAGAAACCGCCAAAGATAATCTGAGCCTGACCCGTGATGGAATCAGTTCAAATAGTGCAACGATTTCAAATACACTGGTCAGGTCAACCATCAATGGAACCATTCTGGATGTTCCTATTAAAGTTGGTAATTCGGTCATTCAATCGAATAATTTTAATGATGGAACCACAATAGCTTCAGTGGCAAATATGAATGATATGCTTTTTGTTGGAAAATTGGATGAAACCGAAGTAGGAAAGATTAAAGTAGGTATGCCTATGGATATTACCATCGGTGCTTTACAGGATCAAAAACTTACAGCTAAACTCGAATACATTTCACCAAAAGGAAAAACAGAAAATGGAGCCATTACTTTTGAAATGAAGGCAGCTGTAAAAATACCGCAAGATATTTTTATACGGGCAGGTTATAGTGCTAATGCAGAAATCGTATTTTCAAAATCTGAAAACGTATTAACTATACCTGAAAGTTGTATTGAATTTGGAGGTGACACAGCCTTTGTGTATATCTTGAAAACAAAAGACCCTCAAACATTTACAAAGAAGCAAATTAAAATAGGTTTATCAGATGGAGTGAAAATTGAAGTAAAAAACGGATTGGGTTTGAAAGATAAAATTCGTGGTGCAGAGATTTTGGAAAAGGTGGATAAGAAAGATGAAGCTAAAAAAGAAGACCATCATAACGATTAATCAAAATAAAGCTAAATCAAATAACCTGAACTTTGAATTAGCCTTTTATTACAGGTTTAAAGTGCAATTTATATAGAGTCAAGAGCCAAGAGCCAAGAGCCAAGAGCCAATAGCCAATAGCCAAGAGCCTAAAGCAAAGATCAAAGACAGAATATACAGGAGATTAATTATTTGCAAATTAATATGTCAGATTAATTTACCCGTTGTCTATAATCCTTTTTCAGTTTATGAGAATTTAATATCCTATTCATTCATGTTATAAACAATCTTTAATGAAAACAAAAATAATTATAATTTTGTGTGCACTGTCAGCAACAACGTTGTTAAGCGCTCAAAAACCCTGGACACTTCAACAATGTATTGACACTGCACTGGCGAATAACCGAAATATCAAGCAACAAGAACTGACAAGAAAAACAAGAGAAATTTCCTATCTGCAGGCCCGCCAGAATTTATTGCCGAATCTGAATGCTCAAGCCGGTCAAAGCTGGTATTTTGGTCGTTCCTTGTCAGTAAACAATACTTATCAAAGTACGAATTCGGCACAATCTACATTTGGAATCGGAAGCAGCCTGATATTATTTGACGGGCTTAAAATGAAACACAGCATTGATGCCCGAAAAGCGGATATGTATGCTTCAGCTCAGGATCTTGAAAAAATAAAACAAGATATCATCACGAGTGTTGCAGCAGGTTTTTTGCAAATATTATTAAATAAGGAATTGTTGCAAATATCAATTGATCAGCTTGAGTTGACAAAAACCAAAATTGAACAACGAAAAGGTTTAGTGGCAGGCGGTAAAATGGCAGAAGGTGAAATGTATGAATTATTAGCCGAAGAAGCAAAAGAAGATTTAAGCCGTTTGCAGGCTCAAAACACATTGAATCTGTCATTGCTGGATTTAGCTCAATTATTAGAACTGGATCATTTTGAAAATCTGGATATTGTCGCTCCTGAAAATTTGTCCGAATCAGATTTACATCTTCTTTCGGCCGAAGAAGTGTTTGAAAGTGCCATTACTCACCGTCCTGAAATTTTAGGAGCTCAATATAGACTGAAAAGCAGTGAAAGTAATGTAAGTATCACAAAAGCTGATTTTTATCCATCACTTAATCTTGGAGCTCAATTCGGAACCGGCTATTATAATCTGAGTGGGTTGCCCAATCCTGCTTTTGGTACTCAGTTATCGAATAATATGAGTACTTCGCTTAGTTTGAACCTTCAAATACCTATCTTTAATAAATTTGATGTGCGAAATCGTGTACATTCGGCCCAAATTGGTGTTGAAAGCAGCAAACTGAGTGTAGTTGATGCTAAACTTGAATTAAAGAAAACCATTCAACAGGCATATTATAATGCATTGGGAGCAAAGAGCCGTTGGGATGCAGCTTTAAAATCGGAGACTGCAAGCCGGGAAGCTTACCGGTTTACCAATCAAAAATTTGAAGCAGGGAGAGCAACTCTTTATGAACTGTATCAGGCTAAGAGTGACCTGACACAGGTGCTGTCGGAACAGTCACAAGCAAAATACGAGTACTTTTTCAGAATCAAACTTCTGGAACTGTTGAAATAATTTGAATTGTGCTTACTAAGGAGAGAGAATAAAAGGAATAATGGGTAAATTGTATCAGCCTGCAGTACCTGCATTTTACTTATAACCTTTTTTCCTGTAACTTGAATTTATAAATTTGAAACTTAAAAACATGAATGCAGATAATATAAAATCGCAAATGCGAAAAGGTTACCTGGAATATTGCATTCTACTTATTCTAAGGAAAAAACCTGCCTATACTTCGGATATCATTTCCGAACTCAAAGAGGCAAAATTAATTGTTGTAGAAGGAACTTTATATCCATTACTGACGAGATTGAAAAACGGAGAACTGCTGGATTATAAATGGGAAGAATCAACGCAGGGACCACCACGTAAATATTACGAAATGACACCACAGGGGTCCTTATTCCTCGACGAATTGGAGACTTCATGGAATGAGATATACAATGTTGTAAAAAAAATAAAAGGAGAAATTTAAAACCGAAATTAATATTCATATTATGAAAAAGACATTAACTGTAAATTTGAATAACATCGTTTTTCATATTGATGACGATGCGTATGAAATGCTCCAGACTTATCTTTTCGAGATTGCCGATCATTTTAAATCGGATGAGGAACGAAAAGAAATAATGAATGATATTGAAGCCAGGATTGCAGAACTTTTCAACGAAAAGCTGCAAAAGAATAAAAATGTTATAAACCTGACTGATGTGGAAGAAATAATTGGAATAATGGGGAACCCGAGTCAATATACCGGTGATGAAGAAGAAACGGTAACTCCGCCTAAAACAGATAGGAAACAACAAAAATCACGTCGTTTTTATCGTGATCCGGATAATGCAATTTTAGGTGGTATTGCAGGAGGATTGGCTGCTTATTTTAATATAGATGTAACCTGGATACGTATTTTCCTGGCAATTTTATCCTTAATTACGGCTGGTAATGTAATTCTTATATATATATTGGTGTGGTTTATTGCTCCGGCAGCTATTACTGCCTCGCAACGACTTGAAATGCAGGGTGAAGACGTTACCGTTGAAAATATCAAAGCGGAAGTCAACAATGTGAAAAATTATATGGAAAGCGAAAAATTCAAGCAATCTGCCCAAGGGGCAGGGGAACGAATTTTAGATGTCTTTCGTGTACTTTTCAAGATATTGTTTGGGTTTATTGGGGTCGTATTGGGAATAGCAGGCATTGTAGTGATAGGAGCATTAATTTTAGCCCTCTTTTTGTCAATATTTGAACCTACAGTTATAAATGGGTTTGCCCCTGATTTAATTACCAACTGGGCAGTACTTACACCTGAAAAAATGGTACTGTTAATCATATCAATGATATTACTGGTCGGAAGTCCGATCTTTTTATTGATTTACTGGGCAACACACATGGTTTCGGGCCGCCGAAACACTTCACATTCGGCTTCATGGGTTGTTTTAATACTTTGGCTTGCCGGACTATTCATGTTTTTTAGTGTCGGTGCTAATTCATTATTTCATATTCATCATCACGATGGACATCAATTTTTTATAAACTGGAGTGATGATGATAAACCGTTTGGAAATGAAGTACGAAAATTAGGGGCATTTCATTCGGTTGATGTTGCAGGAAATATCGAATTGACGTTGAAAAAAGATTCTTTACAGGAAGCAACAATCTCTTCTCCGAATGATTTCTTTTCGAAAGTGATTACAAAAGTTGAAAACGGGGTGTTATATATTTATTCCGACGGGATACTTTTAAACAGAACTATAAAAGTAACTTTATCTTCTGATTCTATTAAAAGTTTAACAGCAAAAGGTGCCTGTAAAATAAATTCTGATAATCAACTGATAACACCTGAATTTTCGATTGAACTCCTTGGTGCAAGTGATGCAGAGTTGGATTTGAAAGTTGCGGGACAAGTCACTTTGGATACAAAAGGTGCTTCTAAGGTTGAATTGAAAGGTTCATGCAATACATTAAAACTGACAGGTGAAGGTGCAAGTGATATTGAAGCGGAAAGCCTGATTGCTAAAGATGTATTTATCAATCTGAGTGGTGCAACACATGCTGATATTTATGCTTCTGAAAGCTTAAATGCCGAAGCCTATGGTGCCAGTCATATAGATTGTAAGGGTCATCCGAAAAATGTAAAGAAATCGGATAATATAAGCTCAAGTATAGATGTCGAATAAATTTAGTGCAAATCCTTTGGCAATTTAAAAATAATGAACCCCGCTTTGTTTGTTTGCAAAGCAGGGTTCTTTCTTTTTTCTTTAGTCTTTGCTCTTTGTTCTTGTTCTTTGTTCTTGGCTCTTTTGTGGTGAGATATTTTTTATTCTAATATTTCCACAACAAATCCGGTAGAACCAAAAATAATGAACCCCGCTTTGTCTGTTTGCAAAGCGGGGTTTCTTCTTTATTCTTAGCTCTTTAGTCTTGGCTCTTGGTTCTTGGCTCTTTTGTGATGAGATATTTTTTATTCTAATATTTCCGCAACAAACCCTGTTGAAACAAAAATACAGAACCCCGCTTTGTCTGTTTGCAAAGCGGGGTTTCTTCTTTCTTCTTTCTTCTTTGTCTTGGCTCTTTGTTCTTGGTTCTTGGCTCAATGTTCTTAATTAACAACGCAGCTACATACCAGATTCCGGTCACCGAAAGCATTATCTATCCTGGCCACATTCATCCAGAATTTATTTTCGGCTACCCATTCAGTAGGATAGGCAGCTTTCGCACGGCTGTATGGATGATTCCATTCGCCGGAAACTATTGAGTATTCAGGATGTGGTGCATTGAGTAATACATTGTCGGTGGCATCAGCAGTGCCGTCTTCCACGTCTTTTATTTCGGCATAAATCTGTAACATGGCATCAGCAAACCGGTCCAGTTCAGCCAGTGATTCGCTTTCTGTAGGTTCAATCATCAATGTACCATGAACAGGAAAAGAAAGAGTAGGAGCATGGAAGCCATAATCCATGAGCCGTTTGGAAATATCGGTTTCTGTTACACCTGAAGTGGCTTTAAAGTTACGTGCTTCCAGTATCAGTTCATGGCCAACCCTTCCTTCTTCGCCGGTATAAAGCACTCCGTAACTGTCTTTCAACCTTGCTGCCAGATAATTTGCATTCAGGATAGCAATTTTGGTCGCACGTGTCAGTCCTTCAAGTCCCAGCATACGAATATATCCGTATGTAATTACAAGTATGCTTGCGCTACCGTATGGAGCTGCCGACACAGTGTTTTGTCCGAATGTTTTGCTTGGCAGGAACTCTTTCAAATGTTCGGCCACACATATCGGACCTACACCCGGACCACCACCACCATGAGGAATGGCAAATGTTTTGTGTAAATTCAAATGGCATACATCGGCTCCAATGGTACCGGGATTGGTTATCCCAACCTGTGCATTCATATTGGCGCCATCCATATAAACCTGGCCGCCGTTTTTGTGAATGATTTCGCACATTTCTTTAATATGTGCTTCAAAAATACCGTGGGTGGAGGGATAGGTAATCATACAGCCAATCAGTACATCTTTATTTGCTTCCGCTTTTTCTTTCCAGTCGGTTAAGTCGGTATTTCCACCTTCATCACAATTCACCACCACGATTTCAAATCCCGCCTGATGAG
>Ga0302268_1000717_pt1 | contig 20633 bp, 20 predicted proteins | sample III_Bog_E2_1_FD_194554 | JGI IMG/M metagenome (GOLD analysis project Ga0302268, IMG submission 194554) | Peat permafrost microbial communities from Stordalen Mire near Abisko, Sweden - III_Bog_E2_1 | ecosystem: Environmental > Terrestrial > Soil > Wetlands > Peat | place: Sweden: Abisko... | reverse complement strand
TGAATATTTTGATTAAAATTAATATGAAAGAGATTTAAATTATTAGAGCTAAAATACTATTTACTTGAAGTGAGAAGTAAAGCTGCCCCGATGTATATTGATGAACTTTGGAATTGTATTAGACAAGGGATAAATCAACTGTAAAAGATTAAGCAAAAGAGTCACTTTAGACCAGCTGCATAACAGGAGTTGGTTGGAAAATAAAAACTCTTCTTATCAATGATAAAACATCTTCGTAAGAACTGCTTACATTGATAAATGTTGCGAGATATATCAAAGATACAGTTTGAAAGATTGAGAATGCTTGTATCTTTTGACTGATTAACAACGCAAATAGCAGCAAAATAGGAACTGTTATGTCAGTATTAGTGAAAGCAAAGGATAATGTACTCATTATTGATTGAGTTGAAAGTGGAAGAGAAATTTACAAATTATCTGCATTTACAGTCCATAAAAAAGTGTTATTATCTTTATTAATCAAAAACATCGAGTCACTGGAATTGGATGAATACCCATTGAAGAAGATGCTGAAAGAAGGACTGCTTGGTATTTATGGCAGTGATATTAATATTTGATTTTCCGTATCATTGTAATTAACAGTAGCTGCATACATGACCCCATTGACCATCACATTTATATAAAAAAATTAAGAACAAATTTGTAAATACGATATAGTTTGAGGTAGAGTAATAACCATATCTATTGTGGTCTAATTTAATTGCTGCTCGTTGTGAATTCCAACGCTATTTTAAGTCAGAAAAGAGCATGAGCTTTAATCACATGGGAAACATCCAGAACTGTTCATATATTAGCCATAATTGCAGATACACTTCCCATTGTAAAATAACAGCCCTGGATTGCAGGAAAGGCAGACCACTGTGGATAGAGGTTCAAGACCAGGTAATTGGCAGCCAAAAGGATTATACAACTAAATATCAATTGAGTTATTTGAAAGATAAGTTGTACTTAATGTTTTACTCGTTGGGATGCAGTAATGAGATGAGACATAAGTTTAATTCCAAAAATAATTAAAGCCAGAACAGCTATTCGAGCAAGTTTGTGATGATGGTACATAAAATTCATTTTAGCAATTCAATTGAGACTGTTCCTACACTATGATTAAGCCTAATATCATTGTATTGTTGCTGACTTTATAAGTGTAGTTGCCTTCATCAATTAGATACACTGAATTTTATTAGTTTTACTGACTTATTAATATGCTCTGCAAGCCCCACATCATATAGGAAGTTGGAAAAAGCACGTTGTTACTGTTAAAAGAAATATCCTGGAATTGTAAATTGTAAAGAGGAGATGATTGAATTAGGATGAAGGAGAAAACAATTGTTCGAACATTTAAACTTCTACTAATATTTAAGCCCGTACCATTTGAAATTGGCAAAATTGACGCATAGCTAATCTTTCCATTAACTTGCTCTAATGAAGTTAAGAGAGCCCTAATTTGAGGATAAACTATTAAAGTATTATTCATAGGAGCCAGCCATACCGTACTGCTTTAAATGTTTTCTTCGAAAAAGGAATAGGTGTAAATATTAGAATAAATCATCGGAGTTCTAGAGTAGTACAAATAATAAAAAGATATGACATTGCTGGTACAGGTAATATTGGCATAAGTACTCATCTTTGCAGTAATAACGCAGCTAGTTACAGCGGGAAGAGAAGAGTAGGAGGCCATTGATATGATTAAATCGCTATTGCTAGTAAGATTGGCCAAGATGGTGTAGTTATTTGTAGTCAAGTTGTAAAAGGAATGACTTTTTATGATTCCTGTTGTAAATTGTTGTGAGTACGAGTCTAAAATCAGATAAGTGAGAATTAGGATGAAAAACATATGTGGTCGGTTTAGCAAATTTTTATATATGTTATACTAACAAGTCTCAATCTATATCTTCTAAATCATTTAATACTCCAGTTAATATTATCAATATATTGTTTTTGCATTCTCCATGAATGATTTGGCTCATTTTTATTTCCTATCATCTAATTAAGCAATAAAGTCAATTTCTTTTATATTAGTAATCGGTATTAATTGTCATTGTTGATAATAACAATACGAATATGGATAAATCACATATTGCCTTTCTACTAGCAGGCGCAGCCTTAGCTTCAGCTTACTTTATTATTAGGCCTAAAATCACAAAAAAGGAAAATAAGACATCCAATATCATTGATTTCGAGTCTAATGATTATCAACACCTGAAGCATGAACAACTTGCAAGAATAGTTAAATACTTTGGGTAGTAAAAATTTTCAAAGATGTAAAATTCGTATGTCTTGGTATTTGGAGTCGGAGGTGTAGGTTCTCACGTAGTTAACATGCTCGCACGATCAGGAGTAAAGCGAATTCGAATTGTTGATTTCGACAGAGTGAGCCTAAGTAGTTTGAATCGCCATAGCTGTGCTGTACGCAAAGACGTGGGCACTTCAAAAGTCTAATGCTTGCGCAACTATATGAAATAAATTTTACCTCATGTACAGATCTAAATTGTTTAAAGCTACGTGACAGTCTAAAACGCAAGTTCCTTGTTAGGAGGAGATATTGACTATGTTGTTGACTGCATTGATAATTTAGATGCAAAGGTAGAAATCATCAGATTATGCAAATAAAGGAATATTAAACTCATATGCTCGGGAGGAGCGGGCATGAAGAGCGATCCCACTCGGATCCAAATCCGCGATATTTCCGATTGCAAGTACGACAGCCTAATCATGAGACTGAAGCGGGCATTGACCAAGAAGGGAATTAAGAGTGGAGTTAAAGTTGCTTTTTCTTACCAGCAGGCCGAAAAAGATTTACTCCCCCTTAATGAAGAACAAGAAAAATAACCTAACTCTTTTAAGGTGTTTGATAATTATAGGATACGAATAGTGCCTGTGCTTGGAACTATGCCCGCGATCATGGGCATGGCCATAGCAAGCTATGTCCTTTGCGATCTGGCTGGTGAGCCCTATCAACCCTATTAGACCGATTATGTAAAATCAAATACGATCAGTAAAGTGTACAATGAACTACTCAACGATGAAAAGCGTAAAGGAGTAACTGTAAAAGATTTGCAAGTGGATATGGAATAAACAAGCATATTAGCAAAGGAGGTCTTTAAGTGGAAATCAGTTATAAGCGATAAAAAATAATCTAACCCCCGTTTAGCTCGGTGGGATTGTTCCAAAGATGCCACTATCGATAACTTAGCTTTTTTTGGGAAATAATAGTATGAAAAGCATATGAAATTTAACAGCATTGAATAGGCTGGTTATAGTCAATAAATTCTTAACAGATTTGGCGAAAAGTCAAAATATGCAAAGGAATTGTATGATAAGGGATACATGATGTTTATATGATAAGTCGAAAATATGAGTATTTAGTATGTTATATCGATCTTAGGCATAATAATTTGATTATTTTTTAATTACACACAAATGGATTGGGAAGATGATGAATAACAAGATCAGGAAGACTTTGTTTATCAGCCCTATCCCACCCTCCAACTCACCTTCAAGGATTAACACAAGTACTAATGCTCAACCCTATTTGTTGCTCGCTATTTGCTCATTCACTGATCTCTAATTCTAAACCTATAAACAGAATTAACTTCTCAAGGGCAAAACAGCAATCTTTGGCTGATCTTTACTAGGGAAACACTAACAATCTATACTTGGTTTTCAATGATATACTTGAACCAATGAAGGAAGTCTATTTTTCATAATTCTTATAGAATCATATAGCTTTTGAGAGGGCTATCATTTTAACAGCAGTCTCAAGAAATAATCTTCGAGACGCAGCCACCCCTAAACTGACAGTAGTTTTATATTTACTTAGTATTTATCCACAAGTTTTGTTCCATAAAATCTAAACCTGCCAAAGTATCTTGAAGGACTGATGGGATTGGCTGCAGATTTGATTCAATGGGGCTAGATAAACCAAAAATCTATAAACTGTTTTGTTGGAACTTTAGAAGAATATGAACTCAGCAGCGAAATAGTGGAGGAAGTGTTTGGTATTCTGCGAGGTAAACAGGGAATGACAGGTCGCGTGGATATCGCAGAAAATGTTCGCAGATATAACATGAGGAAATATTCTAACAAGATCTACCTGTGATAGCCTATAATTTATGACTTCGAATTTATCATTCAGTAATAGAATAACTGGTTAAAGAATTATATCATCAAACACTATCACTGCTTATAGTAGGCACTTATGCTCCCCATTTTTTTGAAACCCAACTTGTTGTAAAATTCAACGTTGTTATCCTCACAAAAGAGACTTATAGATGAGCAGTTTTAGTGCCAGCCACTGGTTTTCAGTAATTCGATTATGGCCCGACCTAAGCCTTTGCCTCGGACTGATTTACAGGTTACGATGTTTTAGATTTTACCCACTTTGCTATAGGCTCCAGAGCAAATGACAATTGATCCGAAAGCAACAAGTTTATCTGTTGTCTTGTCCACTCCCACCACATTTACATGTTTTTGGTTTGAGTTTATCATCCTTTGAACGTGCTTTTGGAACTACTCAAAGCTTGGTTTTGGGGCTTTAGTCAATTGTCCAAGGGTTTCAAAGAGCCCACGATGGTAATCACCAGCTTCGAGAAGTCTAAAGTGATAGTCAGGATATTTCTGATTAATCCAATCAAACATAACTTGAGTTAAACTAATTATTATTAGTAACTATTTTTTTTAAAGAAGATAAATAATGAGTTTCTGGTAATTAATTAGCGTTATTTGGATGCGTATTTTTATTATACGTTCGAATGGAGAATTAAAAAGAGGCAACAGAAGAGGCTAATGGCCATGTTGAAGCTGAACTCAAAGAACAATTAGAGCCTCAAATAAAAGAGGATATTCAAGAAGATGCGGATGTTGCTAATGGCTCAGAACCAATTGAATAATAAGCTTCTCTTTAGGACGAAATTCCTAGTGTGGGTATGGTCGGATAAATGGATGAGGAAGATGTTCATTATAGAAGTAGCAACATATTAAAGTAGTTCGACGTTTGACTGAAAAGACTGAAGCTTTACATGCCGATGAAGAGTTTTTAAAGGAAGAGTTGAAAGCTAGAGAACAAGAAACATTATCTACCTACCAAACATTAGTCTAAAAGAAGCGATAACTATTGAAATTAGTCAATTAAAATTACAATAAGAGTAGCGCTCACGTTGACATTGGACTGACAGAAGAACTAGATTAACTGAAACGCATCATTGAAGGGCAAGAACTCACCATTCAACAACTCAAGGTTGAGGTCAGTCGGCAAGGTATTTAAGCCTATATCTAGGACTTGCAGGTGTTCTCAATGACGAATCTTTTATCAAGATAAAGAACAAGGCTTAGGAGATTGAAAAATAAATTAAGGTTGGCCGCAAATTTTCATCAACTCAATACGTCCGAGATTATCTCTAACGTCCTCAGGCTTATAAAGTGAACTATGAAGAAGCTAAATACGAATATTAGTTGAGAATTCGCATCAAAGAATGTCTCGAATAAGAAAAGAAACTTTATGAGCGAAAAAAATAAGAAATAAATTCGGCAAAAAAAAGAGAAAGAGAACTTGAGCAGGAATTGCATAAAGAAAAAGATCTGCTTATGAAATGATATCGATGCGGTTATGGTGTTATTTTTTGTCTCCAGTCATTGTTTATATGAGGTTAATATATTAAATTATCAGTATTCATAGTGGAATCTTTTTTTTCCTCATACCATCTGAACCTAATTTTAACTATTTGCTGGATCCATTGAAGGTTTTACGTTCAAGTCGCTATTTTATTTGTGCCACATGCTGCTCTTTCTTCTTCTTCATTTCGTCAGTTTTAATAGGCAGCTGACTCTTCGATAGCAGCTTTGATGTTGATTTAATCGAACTTTGTAGAGGATTGAAATCAGCCAAACATTCAGGCAAATTAGCAATATCTTTGTTTTGTTTGTCTAAGTGTTGCAAAAGATATCCCGGCAGTGATTTGTTGACTTTTAGAAGCTTGCTGCTTGACTCTGTTTTATAATTAGCCTTGCTTTTATTCCTCTTTTCATCTTCCTCTGTCTTGGTAAATTTTTTATCCTTTTTATCTCTTGATGAATTCAGACTCATCATATTGGTCTTGATTCGTTTGCAATTGACTTCCTTCAAAAGCTTTTATTCTGACTTTGAAGTTTCTACTGCGTGATAGCCATCTTTCTAAGTGAGTTATATCCTTTCTATTTTCTCACTGATTTTGATAATCTCACGAGTAACTCTGTCTGAGTCACACGATGGAATATGGCCAACATCAATGTCCGGCTGCCTCAAATCCTTAATTTCCTCCATAATCTGAGTTGATTTTCGAATTAATTCGATATTATTGTTTGTACCTTTTCCAATATCAGTTAATCTTTGAAGGTGCCTGTTAATAATCTTCATAGTCTATTCAACTTTCGCTCCGTCTCGTATGACCTCTTCCATGAGCCTTTCAAAAAAATCGGAATAACCACGAGACACCTCATCGCATTTTTTGTTTATCATTTCAATCAGACTTGTGAAATGAAGTCTTAGTGATTCTGTTGTTCGATCCCACCTCTCTTGAATTACTGTTCTTCGATCTTAAAGTCTGTGCTTGACAACCTACAGACTTTCGACATGCTCTTTGCCTCGAAGTTTTATAATAGAAATCTGTTCCTGAATACTTTCCCAGCCTTTGGCGATGGTTTTGATATTATGATTGTTATGGCGCTTATTCCCAATGCACGAAATACAGAGCAAAGTATTTTAGCAACTCAAACAAACAATATTAAGTTCTTGCTAAGGATGGACCTGACAAAATGATAGATTAATTCCAGATTTGGGGCTTTAGCATTTGGAATTGAACCCTCGTCCGCCAAGAGGAGTCACCTTTTATGCTGATTGCTCGTACGATTTAAATTGTTTGTTGCAGGAAGTTAATTAACTATAACTGGCGTGTGGATTATTTGTTTGCCCTTTTCCATTTTTATTTTCTTATTCTTCCCTCATCAAAGGCATAAGAACGTGATCGGTGAATTCATTGATGGCTTTAAGATCTTCGTCACTAAGATCACAGTTTTTTTAGCATCTTAAGCATCTCATTAGATTGGGTTTATTCATGCCCAGCTTGAATTTATGATAGCTAAAAGCAGCACATTTAAGACAAAAAGCATGTTTGCATGAAAGCACGATGAGACTTTAGTTCTTCTCTCCACATTTTTGACAAGAGGATTATTCGGGATATTGACTGCCTTCGTAGCTCATTAACGTTGTTATTATATTAATTTATAAATCGTATATTAGTAGCTGTATTTACATCAATCAATAATCATACAACCTCTCCTAAGAATTGCCATACAATCTGCAATCAAAGTAGGCATCGTTGGCTTTAGTTAATGTGCTGTTGTAAGGATGTATATTGAGCTCGGAGTGGACTATATTGTATCTTTAAGGAGCGTCTAAAAGATTACTCAAGTTTTTAAAAAAATTATGTCTTTATTAATGTGTTTTTATCTATAGTTTCTATTTTTATTTTATTAGAAGTTGTGGTCCAAAAAGGATATCTTCTTCATTGTCAACGTTTGGCAATCTTTATGACTTTTATCTTAGATAAAACTATTAATCATTAGTTAATAAGTTTAAATGCCTCTATTATTTGTAACTTTGTTTATTCTATTGAATACTCTTTGATTTTGAAACAGACCTGCTATCTTAAGCCCTGATTTTGTCGAATGAGTGGTTTCTTTATTTGCAGTTTTTATCATGTTGGAATTTTTCCTTGTCTTAGAATATATAAACAGTGGACTGATATTCCCAATGCCTTGATTCTGCGCTTTTTACTCTTTCCTTTGATTGATCTTGTGAATGTTGTAAAATTGACCGCTTAAACACTCTTTGACGATAATTAAACTGATACGAGGCAAGCCATGAGTTAAAATATTGGACAAATTGATAATCACTAAAGAGAAGATGGCCATTGGTCCGAAGTAAATGGGCTTAAAACAATTTAGAAATCAATGATAACTGAGTTTTAAAATATTTGACTCTGCATGCCTCATCCATTGTCTTCTGAACAAATCTAGCCTTTTATTTAAAAATATTTTATATCTTATCATTGTTCTCTTACTATTGGCAAAAATCAAATAGCAATGACATTGTCCACCTTTCATGCAATGCTATAGAATTTATAGTTTAATGATTGTTTTTATCAATTATCAACTATCATTTCAATATCCTTATTTGTGTATGATGAAAGGCCATAGACTTACCCTTTAAAAGTTTCACCATATATTAATTTGTTGAATTAGTAGTTCTATATCTCGATTATTAATTGAAAATCTTATAATTATGGGAATTTTTTAATCGGCTGAATAACGAAAAGCTCTCGATCGCGCCACCGAAATTCGAGAGGAAATTCTTCAGAGAATTAGCAGAAAATATTAAAGGCTCAAGCCAGATATGGATAAGATAGCCCCTTAAACCAAAAATAGAATCAAGAGAGCGAGTGCATCCTAACTTACCAATTTAATGGACGACAAAAAAATAAGTTCGCTTGACATAGTTCTTACTTTCATAGAGCGCACAGCCATCATAGGAGCCAAGAATAACTATGTCATCGACGAGATTTTTGAAGAAGCAGTCATATTGGCCAAGTAATGTGATCGCATCAGACAGTAAAATCCAGGCAAAAGATGCTGGAGATATGGTGATAACCACGACTAAACTTTTCCGCCATTTTTTGGTGTCGTTATCAGTGTTAAGGAATGCATTCTCATGAAGGATCATATCACTTATTTGGGTCATGTCAACATTATAAACCCAATCCCAACAAAATAGCTACTATTTATCGAGATTATACTTAGAATGGGCTTTATACCTTTTGCAAGGACGACTGTCCCTCCGTGCTGTAAAATCAATTAAACTGTCAGCAACATCTTTGATTATTGCAAAAATGGATGGAATGAGAATCGTTCATGCGGGGGAAGTTCTGGAGGGGAGGGAGGAATGATTGGCAGTGGATGCTCTCCCTTTGGGATCGGTTCTGATATTGGTGGCAGCGCAAGAATTCCTTCTGAATGGAATGGTCTATGTACTATCAAACCAGCCTTTAGATACACAACGTTGGGCAACGCATATTTTGGCAAGTATTCTTACGGAATTCCAATCAAATCCGAAATATGTCCAATGGCCCGATCTGTAGAGGACATCAGTATTTTTTGTCAGTTTATGTTCGATCCACAAAACTATATTGAATTGGCTCCTTAAAAGAAAGATATCTATCTCCGACAGCTTCCTTTTGAAATGCATTGCTTGCAAGATAAGCCAAAGTTAAAAATCGGATACTACTACAACATTAAAAACTTATATCAAAGTTCCCCATCGCATATTAGGGTGGTGAATCAGTGTGTGGATATTTTGAGAAGTAAAGGGCATGAAGTTAAGCATATTTAAATACCTGAATTATAGAAACTGTTTTATTTTATGATCAGAATGCTTGCTTCAGATCCTACTCTTGATTTTTTGGAAGAAGCCAGGCAGAAGTAACCGCCTATTAAATAATATAAAATTTTCTATATTCTTGCTAAAATTCCATGGATAATCAAATTTATCATCGCTTGGGTAGTGTTATCTTTACTCAGCTCCTTCGCAAAAGACAACCACGAATCAGCAAACTTATCAAAGCCTCAATACCGATGACTAGTAATGTCTAGGCAGTTTGTTAAATCTACTAAAACATGAAGGTCAGATAGAGAATTATTTATGAGTACTTGACAAGTTAATAAATTGATGTTTGGATCTGTCCCGGTTTTCCATTACCTGCTCTGAAGCATGGCACAGTGGGCGTATTGATAAAATTATAAAGAACTTTACCTATTTGCTCTCTCATACTTTGGCTTGGAATACTATTCATTATCCTGCTGGAATTGTGCCAGTGAGTGTTGTTGGCGAGAGTGAACTGGACTTTAAAGATGATATTAATGATGCAATGACTAAAAATACAGTAAAGAGTCTAAAATAATCTTTGGGACTTCCTGTGGGACTACAAGTAATATCCTACCCCAACAACGATGAACAAATTCTGTACATTATGCAGCAAATTGAAGAGTAAGTGCAGTTCCGTCGTTATCACTGCTCGCCTGCCTTAAATCAATGATATCTAATTTATAGGCTATCCATCTATTCTTTCAAAGCAAATTATATGAATTCTTAATTTAATCAAAGGCAGTATCCAATCACAGATTTTTTAGTACCAGAATGAGGATCAGAATGATATCAGTCAAATAAAAACCCATTATAACCTTATTGACGCGCCCCTCGCAGCTAAACTCATCTATCTCGCCTTCCTATTTATTCATGCGCTCCTTGAGTTTATCTTTGCCTTTCATCATGTTGGAATGCCCTTCAATGAGATGTTCATCAATTCTATCGACAAGCCCTCCCTGTTATACCACCATCTCCCCCATTCTTCTGAGTACAAGATTCAAGTTTTAAATTCTGGCAGTAACGTCATGAATAGTGAAATTTCTATCATTGCCTGTTGCTGCTCCTATAGAGTTGTCTGTATAAATCGGTAAATACTCAAAGAGCCACTCAAAGACTGGTTAAATGTATTGAAGGAGCGTTCTCGATTATTTGCTTGACTAGTTATATCCGTAATTTGCTGTTTAAACTGAAAGAGAGTTTTTATTTAGCCAAAAAGGCACTACTTCATATGTTTGATTAAATTAATTTAAAGCTCTGATTCAGCTGCGCTCCCTTGAGTGTAAGGAAAATGTGAAATCCAGTAATCCAGCTAATCAATCTTCTTATTAGATGAAGGTATACTTTGCAGTGAGTATTGAGGATTATTTAAAGCTGCTTCAGGTTAAACACTGATGGATTGGAGTTATACTGTTTGATCATTTCTGTCAGTTGCTGATCTATATATCCACTCATCTACTTTTGCCTGTCATTGCTTGTAGTTAATTTTTGAAATGATAGTAATCATTTTACCATAAAACGTGCATGGGCGCCGCCTCATTTCTATCTAATTTATATAAAGGAGACTACTTATGGAAGCTGACTGTTTTATTTTCTGGAAGTGAAATTCTCGATACCTGTCACGGTGCATAATCCTTATTAAATAATTCAATATTGCTGTTTTTTATAAACACGATTGGTGTTTAATAAAATAAAGGATTTATAAATCCAAATTGTACAAAAAACTACAGATCGGCAAGAGTATGGAAGTAAAAATTGATGAATCTAGATCATTTAAAAACTAATTATGCAAAAATATAATTTTGTTTCTTGTATGCTTCTTCGTCATCAGAAATGACTCTCGCCTACTTTATTTACAATTTGAACTGGTTTTTGTATTTTAGAATATTGAGGATTGTTCCATTTAATATGGGTGTTGCATTATATAGAAAATCAAAATAAAACAATTCGAAATCGCCCTATCATTTTTTACGAAGAAATCTTAAAATACAAGGGATTTTCATGATGATTGGAGGAAGATAATCTATCGAAGGTATAATTCTTGCAAAATCATAAGAAATTATCGATAAGTACTGACTCCGTTCAATTTTTATTTAAAATAATAGTCGTACTAATATAGAATTTTCTATTTGCATTAATAGAAGCCATGAAGGCCGTACTGGACATCTTTGAGCCTAACAGCTACCAAAAATAGACTGATATCTTTGTTAAGTATCTCCTGGGATGTGGAGTTGCTTGTATGCCATTTAAATTACTGCCTGAATGGAATCAGACAAAATAGACCCAAGTGAAGAGAGAAAACATTCGGGGACCCTACCGCAGGTATACTCCTCATGAGAAAGACCTGATTATCCAAAGGGTATCATTCAGCTTATTTAGATGATGAACGGTGAGGGACTTAAAAAAATAGCAGATGAGACAGCCATCCCAAAAAGAAACCTTATCCGTTGGAAACATGAATTTCTACACAAAAAGACTAAACCGCACCTTCCCACTGGATAACACTGTGAAGAATCGATGGATGTGGAGTTCGGATCTATTACGATTCGAAAGAATTCTATGGAAACAAAGGAAATGCTGAGTGAGGAGTCTCTCTTTTAAAGATTGGCTTGATGATTTAATATCGTGTATGTAGAAAAAAATATTTTAAAACTGCCACTAGTTAAGTTAAATCAATGTTTTCCATCCTAGTTTAAATATCGGATTTAATAAAAGGGATTTTATATAAAGGTAGGACAATTTTTAAAATGTTGATATTAAAAGTAAAAATCAAAATTTAAGAAAAATATATTAAAAGTAGGATGATGATGAAAATCAGTTTGCTTTGCATTAATTGATTAAAATATTAATTAAGACTAATTTGTGGTCATGATGGAAGACTTCAAGACTAAAAATTTGATTGATGCTAATAATTAAGGCTTGCTCTCCAATGCAAATGATCATTTTAGATGTGCACTTTTTTTGAGTCCCATGAAATATATTAAAACGTCTAAAATCATAACATTTTTATCTTTATTATTATAGCTATAATTAACAGATTAATAAGCTATTATGAACAAAACATAAAATAACTATCGCTTGTCCTGTGATTCAAACTCTTAAAATCAGCCCTATAAAATACCCAGTACGGTCAGATTCACTTTCTTAAATCGAGCTAATTCTACTGGTCAATAATAATAATTTAGCATTGCAAATGTAATTAGAAGGAGTTCTCTTCAAAAAGTATTATGTAAATTGTGTGAAATGGATTATCCATAATCAGAAATGACTTGCATTAGTGATTGCAAGCATAATTTTTGTGTAAACTGCATGCACCACTACATCACTTACAAATTAAATGTTATGGAAAGTGTGATCTGCCCTGAAGAAAACTGTGCTAAGGAAATAGATACTCGAAGTAACTGCTTTGTAGCACTTTCTGAGGATTATAAAAACAAATATAATAAATTGCAGCTGTGGAAGCAAACTATTAGTAATCCTAACTACAGACTGTGCCCTGAGGAAAAATGCAACGGAATTATAGACATTCGTAGTACTATTTATAAATGCCAGTCGTGCAAAATTGAGTATTGTCGCGAGTGCATGCTTAAAAGGCATGAAGGACCATGCGACAAAAATTTCCAGTTAAATTTCTCAAACTGGAAAAGATGCCCTAAATGTCATATGTTCATATAAAAAAACGAAGGCTGCAATCATATAACCTGCCTTTGCAGTCATCAATTCTGCTATGTGTGTTTAGCTGACTGGAGTCATGATCATCTATGTTTCCAATTTCAAGTTCGTCGGGAATTTGAATAGATGTCAAGATGGAAACAAATTATTATGGGTATACTTATGGTAATTTTCTTTCCAATATTTTTGATAATAGTAGCTGTTGGTTTTGCATTAATAATTATAGTATGCATGGGTTTTGGACCGATGGTTCTCTTTTATTAATACTTTGGAACAATTGGGCCCGTTGTATGCTTAATTCTATTATATCCTTTCATTGGCATCGGAATCTCTTATATAGCAATTCGTTAGACATTTGGGAGATAAATGTATCGAATACTTGGATGGTACTGGTAAACTATGCATCTTTTATTATGTCCTGTGCAAATATATGAAGATGATGATGATCTAGATTTAAATTGATGAAATCATGATTTAAAAAATATTAGCTGACACTATCAAAATTACCTTTCATATACATTTTAAATTATTATTTAGATGGATAAATGTTCATAATCATAATTTTTTTTTCGGCTCTTAAGTTTAAGCAGAAGGAGAAAGCTGACTGAATATCGAGAACCCCTTTTCGACTTTGGCCTTTTTTTCAACATCTCCGAAGTTGAAGGAGATACGGGAAGTCTTAATTTATGACTGTGAGTCAATGAATATCTACTCGAACTTCAGCTGAGTTTTTTTCTCTTCTTTTTATCCTTGACTGATAAACACAGTTGGAGCGGTGCTGTTTGTTGAGTTGGTCTTTTTAAACCCCACTATCCTTGCATCAAATTCACTTTTTTATCTTTTGCCTTTTGCCTCTTCACGACTCTCTTTCTTTTTTTTCTTTTCTGCCTTTACCATTTTTTCTATATCTGATGTGATTTCTTGAAGCATGAAGTTAAGTTCGTCACTCAGTTTCTAAATTAATCAGGTTTTACTTAAAAAAATTCAGGTTTGACATCAGGAAACTTCTTGGTAAGGAAATTGACGTTGTGTTTGATGGTTGGTAGAGGCGCACCTGTGGGATTACTTCCTTTTCCGAATTCATGAGGCAAATATTACTTGCACTACATGACTTTCTTAATAAAAGCTCTGTATTCTGATAGGTCTTTGCTTGAGACTTGTTCCTCCTCTATTGTGCGCTGTAGATGTACCTTCAAATTGAACTGCATTAGTATATTATTATAATCAATCCTAAAAGCGGTATTGATAAATATCATCTCAATAAATTATCTATTTAATATTACTCGAGAAACATCATAAATTAAAATCTCTTTCGCTCGATGGACTTTTAGCAGATCTTCATCTCCATTGTTTCATTTATTATAAATTATTAAACTTAACTCCCATTTTCTATTATTTTAATTATACCTCATCAATGGAAAAATCAATGGTGCAAGAACTCAACTCGCTCGCTGCTTCCAATATATTTGCTAATAGGCAGAGCTATATCAGCACCCATATTTCAGATAATGAGTATTCCGAACTACGCAAATCGAGAATTCACAATTTATCTGGTCATAAAAAATAGGACCTGTCTGGCAAACTTAATTTCATGATTGTATTTCAGACTATTGAAATCGAACGCTTATCACAGGAAATAGAAGCCTTAAGAGTGCAAGTCAAGGATAGTGATCACCAGAAACAAAATTATAATAGCTATGAAGTTCAAATCAGAGAACTGACTGAACGCTGCCACATGCTAGAAATGCAACTCAATGGGACGATGTAGGAAAAGGAAAAATTAAATATCTTCTGCGAAAAACTTTACGAACAGTTTTAGGAGTATAAAGCCAAATTTGGGGAGGGAGATGCTGGTTTAAAAGAAAAATACCAGCTTTAACGAGCTCGCAATGAGCAACTATAGACTTAAATTGGAAAATGGAGAAATAGATTGACGGCATTATAAATTTCAAAGAGCAAAGATATTGAAGAAATCCGAAAGCAGCTTGAGGTCAAGACAAAAAATACTATAAGTCGTTAATTAAAGGAATTGACTGCGAAACATGGATTTGAAACAAGCAATTTTAGGGTTGAGTTACAAAAAAGCAGAGAGGAAGGGGAGTAAATGAAGAAGTAAATGGTGCGACTGCATGATATAATAGATGGATTAAACGCCAGAGAATAATAGTTCCGTGAGATCGAGGATAGAATGGACTAACATGAAAATCGGTTTGTGTTGCTGTCACAATAAAACTATCGCCTAAATGAAGTTATTCGTATGAGAACGGAATAATTAAAAAAACAGAAAAACCTATAAAATCAGTTAAGGGAAAAGTTAGAGCAAATAGGATCCTTATAGGAGATTTCTCAATTAAAAAAGGAAGTTTAAAGAAAAGGCAGAGAAATTGCATAATTAAAGGAGTTTTCGACACATACATTGAGGGAAAATTAAAAACTTAGAATTTCCTCTCTCAAAGCAAATGAGTATTAGCAATTAGTGGAGCAATCTGCAAATGAAATATAACGCTTGAGTCAAATTACCCAAAACAAGATCCGTGAATTAGATGAATGTAAAAATAAAAATAGTACTTATGAAGCCAGGTTAAATTCCATCACGAGTACAACTCAGAGATAATTTACAGTCTACTAAGACAAAATTTTAAGCTTTACCAAAGAGCAAGAAAGGATTTGTGTGCAACTAAGAAATAAAAATATGGACAATTAACTTTTGAAGCAAAGATGCGAAGCTTTGTAAAAGAACTTAAGAAGATGTCAAGGATTAGATGAAGAAAATGCAGTGTTAAGAGACCAATTGGAAGTTTATATTCAAAGAGTCGAGGAGTTTAAGAGAACAGTCATGGGGATGGAGGAAAAACTGAAGAGCACTGAGAAAATATTAAGCCAGTTCCATAATGAAGAATCAATTAAAAAGTAATTGATGAACGAGAGAGAAAGAGTGACTCAGAATTTAACAGCTTTATAAATTCAACTTCAGTCATAAATATAGAAGAATAAAAATTTATAATCAGAAATTGCAAAATTATCATACATAAGTTCATCATTATCAGAGTCCCGCTTAGCTATTTAATCTTTCACTCAATAATTGGACAAAATAAAGTCGTAAATTCAAATGCGGGTGAGTGAACTGGCTGACCTTAAGAGAACTATCAATAATTTAAATATCAGCAAAACAACTTATCAAAATATAGAAATTAAATTAGTGTAGAATCTACAATTAATGGAAGGACTTATCTTGGAATTAGATAAAGAAAGGAGAGAAAACGATTGTTTGGAGGACAACAATATGAATTTAAAAATTATGGTTAAAAAGTTTCAGGGAGAAGCAGTCATATACGAACAAGAAAAGGAGGAAATGACAGTGATGATTCGCGAAAGAACAGGGCAAATTCACAAATTAGAAATGCAAATGGAAGGGGCTGAAGGTCAATTAGGAGATATGAGAGATTTGCAAATTCAATGCACTTAGTATCAAGTACATTCAATCTTATTAAGAAACAACTGGATAAAATGCAGTTTAATTACACTCAAATTGAGAGTTTATATCATGATTAAATCAAAAAAACTGCACTTTCTTCAGAACAGACCAAAAATCTAACCCTATAGATAATGAAATTACAATCATAGCCCAAGCTATCAGGAGCAATAAGTGAATAAATTATCCGAATTAGGTAAATGTGCGAATAGAAATAACTAACAATTTCATTCCTAAAGTCACGAATTGAATCAATCGAATATATTTTGCATAAACTAAAGGAATAGTATTCTACCTCTTTTGAAATAAGTTATAATTTAAATAAAAGGCTTTAATAAACAGTATAAAAGATAGATTCTGTTGATGATATTATTAATTTAATGGAAAAGTATAGTGAGGAAGTGTGTAGACTCAGCTAAATTAATCTATAACTTGAGAGTTAAAAAAACTTGGATAGTATTGAAAAGAATCAATCCATAGTTATTCCTAAAAGAAATGACAGCAATTCCTCAATTACTTCTGGCACTTTTTCTCAGATCAAACAAAATGAAGTCAACTTTCCTACTAATAAGAATATTTTTACTTTAAAATAAATGAGAGAAAAGCCTTCGTTAGTGTAAACAAGATATGTTGATACAATTATCTAAAAAGAATCGGCTTCATAATTAGCAGTTTAATCACAACTCTAGGTCAGTAGGAACACCAAAATGGTGACCAGTTTTATCAACACTCTCACCTCTCCGTAACCACAAGGCAAAATGTAAACCATAGAAAATGAACAATTTGAGAGTGTTAATAATCCTTCATTTGGTAGGAGTGTATCTATATCAAAAATGCACTATATCCCGACTAACAGTAATGTTTCAGTTAAAACCAGTCCTCAATATTCTCAAAATATTGGTGACTCCAAAATAGATAATTTAAATAAAAGAAATTCAGAGACTATAAATAGAGCTGAACAAACTATTATTAGAGCGGGTAGCATTTCCCCAATTCATAGAAATATATTATAAGGCTCCAATATTCAAAGAGTTTCCTCTCACACAAATTTTTCTCCCTATTACAACTGCACTGTGAATGGTCAAAGTATTTATAAATCTTTAGATTCACCGAGTAAATCAAAATACGCAGTGGCTGCTGGCAATAATATATCCAGGTTTGGCCAAACAATTAGAATATCTGTTGACCATTCTATGGTGAAAAAACTTCACTCTTGATAGTTGAATAATATTAGGATATATAGAACATTTAAAAGGTTACTAGATATCGAATGATAAATAATAATAATAATATTCATGAAAGACATACTAATTTTATTCCTTTGAATGAAGATAAACGATAGGATTTTTGTAATAATAAATTTTATTTTTAATTATACTATATGAGTAACTTTTCTTCCAAGTACGACTCCTCCGTTATTCTATAAACGTGCTAATCCATCCATGATGACAGTGGGGAATAAACTGATTTCTAAATTTAGAAACAAATCAAAGCTCTCAGAGAGATGATTAATCTACTTCAATTGTTTTAAAGATAATGCATCGGCAAGGGGGATTTGGCAGGAGCCAGATAGACAAGAATGCGCATCAATTTAATGGTAAATAAGTAAGAAAAACTTAAACAACAACTTATCACAAACAAACTCAGTAGAAACGTACTCATCCATTCATATAGGAACAATAGGTTGCCGAGGAACATTAGCATCTGATCAAGTGCTTTGATAAGTGTTGGAGTGATTTTTTAAACAACTTGGTGGCAGAATTAGCTGATGCTGAAAATAAATTGAAAAACAAGCATCGCTTAAAGCTAGAGGAAATTGTTACTAAATTTTAAAACAAAAAATAGAATGGATTTAAACCCTCAATTGATCTGGCAAGCCTCAAAAGAAAAGTGTTGGGCTTGATGAAAATGAGAAATTACGAACTGGCTGGAATATAATCTCGAAAGGCTAGTCATCTCTAAGCCGAAGAAGTTCGACTTTGGAAATAAAAAATGGAGGAATAAAAGAAGAACGTATTAGACGTGTGGAACAAAAAGCAAACAAAACAATTTCAAGTCCTCAGGCAAAAGAATGAATCTACTCTGATGCAAAAGATGAAAGAGAGGGACAGCAAATTCTCTATGTAGGCATGTGATAATTTAGATTAGTAAAAAAGAATCATGTAAAAAAGACAGAGGTCAGTAGAAACCACAAACAGATGATTAAAAGTATGAGTTCGACAAACTTCAACACTCATAAATTCCAATGATGTCAAATTTCATTTGAGAAGGAGAATAACAGTTTATGACTGATCTGTATTTCCTAATAAGTTCTCATTTTAGAATATTTGTATCTACATCATTTGATCATTTTAATCGTTTGCTGTTCTAAAACAGTCATCATCAAAAATATCGAGTTCAATTTATTGATTCCGTTTATAATTAAAATGCATATGAATTCTAACGATATATTCAGTCAAATAGGATTAGTCGTAAGCCAACAATCTGAAGGCAGTGTGGAAGAGATGCCAAAATATACGGTTTACCTAGAAATATAACTATCCGAGGGCAAAAATGAATTTTTATCGATCAAGTAAGTGGTCTATCTTATTCAGAGATAATGACAATCCTCATAGTGTGGCATGCAATTTTTGCCACAAGCATAAATTGAACGAATTAGCAATAGAAATAGTTTAGAATAAAATTATAGAGGCTAAAAAAAACTAATAAACCCGATTAAAGAATAAATACTTTACAAAAAATTCTCCAAAAAAAGATATGGTGCCAACTTCAAATTAAAAATTAACCAATGACAACTATATTGAAAAGAATAAGCGATTATTAAAGTAAAAAACAGTCAATCAATCTATTACCAATCTAAAACTTAACTCAGTCAGTAATAACAAAATAGTAACACAAAAAAGTTCACCAACCAAAAGATAGAAATCTGCTTCATTAGTTAAAAAAAGAGGGTCGGAAACCAATCAGATGAATTAATCTTCCAAAGTCATTAAAAATAGAAGGAATAAATCCACCATCGGTGATGAACTATATGCTCGAGCCATGGTTAAAAATAAGATGCTTTAGAACTAAAGAATAAAAAGGAACCAATAGAAATTATAAGAATAATAAAAGTAGTTAACTTTTCAACCCAAAATAAATCCAGTCAGTGTCAAAATTGTAGTAATTATATTAATTACATAGTAATTTCGAAGGTAGAATGGAGCATCATCCGATAAAGAGAAATAAAAATAAAATAAAAAACTAGCCATCAATCAACAAAAATTCAGTCAGGAGGTGCAGGAAATTAAGGAGTGCACCTTTAAACCTCAAATCAATCACGTGTAAAAATGTATTAACTAAGAAGTTAGCTGATCACTCAAAATAGGCATATGTATAAAGATGAGTATGATCATTTCGTAGCTCTGTATCGAAACGCCTAGATAAGAAAGGATAAACTAAATGCAAAAATTGAATAAAAACAGGAAAATCTTTTTCAGCCCAAAATAAATACGAAAAGCAGTGAAAGGATCACTTAAACTTTCGAAGAAAGATTGGCAAAATCACTTATCAGACAAAAATAATTAAGGTAGTCAATCATTCAAGAATAAGCATGCTCCTTTCAGCCGAAGATCTGTCGAGGGCCCAAAGACAGCAGAAATTCTAAAAATGTTAGTGGTAATGCATCAGCCATTTGGAATCACCTCTATGTCTAAAAACTGAAGAAGAGTGGAACTTGTCAGTCCGGTGAAGAGATTCATCCAATTGCAATTAGCCTCAACTCCAATGTTTACTATGAAAATTTAGTTTAAAAAAGAATTAATTAAACTTTTCAGTTGCTCGATAGCGATGAAGATGGTTTGATATCCCCTGAATCTATTTCGATTGAAAGGTTATCCAAAAATGAGCTTATCTTTATCAAACCCATCTTTGAAGAAATGGACGATCTTTCAGTTATATTAGATAGGACTTAATTTAAAAAGGCTTTGCTGATATTGTTAAATGATTCTGACCCTCATTCAAGAGGGGTCTTTCTTAGTGAAA
>Ga0302268_1000715_pt1 | contig 20641 bp, 9 predicted proteins | sample III_Bog_E2_1_FD_194554 | JGI IMG/M metagenome (GOLD analysis project Ga0302268, IMG submission 194554) | Peat permafrost microbial communities from Stordalen Mire near Abisko, Sweden - III_Bog_E2_1 | ecosystem: Environmental > Terrestrial > Soil > Wetlands > Peat | place: Sweden: Abisko... | reverse complement strand
GTGATTTGCCATTTTGATATTTTATGATTTTTTATTGTTTAGAGATATCCATATCATTGAGTAGAAACTAATACCTGTACAAATGCTATTCTAATCGATATAATACCGATTTGTACAGTTTGAAAATTGTTTGATAATTGCTTCCGAAGATTTAATTGCGAAGAAGAGAATAATCAGAATTAGATAGAATAAATATATACAAATTAAATAATAGCAAGAGGAAAGGTATATTTTTTTTATCATTTCTCATGATTCCTCAAGCATTAGAATTATTAAAAACAGTTGTAGACAAGAAGTATTTGAGCACGGGTCACTATTAGACAGGTCATGGAACTGCAGAATGGGGAAATTAGGTATTTTATTATGAAGATGGAATAGTCATCAACGTAGCATCAATGAAGCCACAACAAGGAAATGATTGGAAGATAGTTGCTTATCATGGGACTGAATGGCAAAACCTTGAAAGCATACTAAAATTAGGCCTGCTTCCAGGAACACCATCGGACTGTTAAACGTTTAATGGAGATGCTTACGGTAAAGGAATCTATTCATCTCCCTATCAATCATACGCAAAGACTTACAATCGAGGATCAGTGAAATACGTCAAAGGGAGAAAAGTTCGGCTTGTCTTAGGGCTAAGAATTAGAAATAAACATTCAATCACTAAGACAACAGATCCCAAAATATGGGTGATTAAAAACGAAAAAAATGTCTCAATCCAAGACATTAACTTAACTTTCGACAGCTGATCATTTATAAGTTCAATTTAAAAATTATGCTTTACTTTTTTAAAAAATTGTTTCCATCGTTCTTTATTCATTTAAGGGGTTCTTTATATCCCTATAAATTTATTTAAAGTTGAATCGTGATGACTTCAAATGCAGCCTCTCAAGATATTTTTTTTAATTTTTCCTTATTGGAGAGAGTTATTTTTATGGTGTGATGTATATTGAATTTAGTTGTCAGATTAAATTAAACATCAAATAAGAAAGAAGAAGAATATTTATCAAATGGAATTATTATTATTTTTGAGATAACAAATTTAGGAATCACCTCTTTTCTAAAGATAAAATTATTATTTTTAATCATTAAGTTTAATATGAGCAGCAATAAATAATGAGAATCAATATTTACTTGTCTACAACGAAGTATACAGTTTGAATATCCAAAATTTAACTCCATATACCATAATTAGAAGAATAAAGTCAAAAAGAATAATTTTTAGTATTTTATATTAACTTATGAATATGTTTAATTTAAAAACTATCAGCTAAGGTCTTCTCAATTAATCTTGGTAACATTAAGAAAGTATTGACCTTATAATATGATTAAGGAAAGCAATCGAAGATCAATCTTCAGATGTCTAATCCCAAGAGTCGTTTTTTATTAGTTTGATGCAGTCAATGATTTAATGCGAAATTCTATTTTTTAAAAAAAATAATCCAAAGTATTGAGAAATATTGATGAGAACTGCAAAATAAAAATTCAGTTTTTTTTTAAATTTAAATTTAATACAATTGAATAGCTTCGAATATGGAATTCCAAATTAGTAATTTTCCACAACATTTTGTTTTTAAAAATAAATTACCTTTATATGATAATCATTACCTTATAATTATCATTCTGAGGTCATTTTAAAAGATCTTTTCTTTTTAGAAGTAACGATCTTTTGTTTTCTATAAATGGTTTAAATTAATTAGATCATTTATAATAGAAAATCATGAACAAACATCAATTAGCGGATTCAATCAATCATTAAGACTCAATCTCCGATATCAGGATGGGTGTTGGTCTCGTTAGACACGATCAGTAAATGATTGCCGTTGAGAAAACAAAAATTAATACAAAAACTATTGTGTTAATTTTTTTGTCTTCCTTTTTTTTAGTCAATATTATCGTTGTGTATGTCTATTGGGAAAATCACCATCAAAAGATCAGTAATTCATATGAAATTTCACAACAGGAGCAGCAAATTTTTAGTATTGCCAAGAATAAAGCTATCGAAGCAGAATTAACACTAACAAAATAAAACATTCATAAATTTGAGGCCAAACTTTAAATCTTCTCAGAAAACTTGAGGAAATCAGAAATGGAAAAAGAAAAAGAATCTTTGATTATAGATATACTTCAATAGAAGATCACTGAGACAGAATCAACAATTAAATCTTTGGCAAAAAAGACCATTTCACTGCCATTAAAATTGCCTTTTATTAATGAAAAAAATTAAAGAATTGAAGATGTTCTTTACACTAACTAATCGCTCAAAGATGCCAGAGTGAAATTTCACTAAGAGAGAATAGCCTTTGTTAACTAGCATAGTAACCTTTCCAGTCTCCATTTGGCAAAACACAACTTAGTTCTCGACGAGACAGCTGCCAAGTTGGCTAAGACTGATTTTAATATTGAATGGGAAAGGCTATAAAAGAAGTTTTAGCTCTCAAAAATCACCACTGAGCTACCCATGTGCATAGTGTCGACTGGCTACAACAATAACGATAAATTTAGAATTGAGTACAGTTTGAACTCTATATTTACTCAAAACTACACCAACTACAAAGCTGTGATCATCAATGATGCCTCTACTGATGGTAGCGATGAAGTCTACCGCAAATATTTTGAGTTTTACCAAATTGACAAAGCCCACTATACTTATATAAAAAACAAAGAAAGGATCACATCATTAGAAAACCTTTACCTTGCCACTATCAACCACTGCAGCAAGGACTCAATTGTAGTCACTCTTGACGCGGATGACGAGTTCAATGGCCGAAATGTTCTCAAAGTTTTTAATTGGGGCTACACAACAAAGAAATCTGGTGTTCTTTACTCAAATTATTATTTCTATCAGCCACCCACTAAAGTAAAGGGTGGCTTTACCAAAGAATACTCTGAGAATGAAAAGAAGAACAATCTCTACCGCGACGTGCCTATGAGATTTAGTCAATTGCGTTCGTTCAGAGCAGAGATTATTTTCAAGATTAATACTGACGATTGGAAAGATGATTAAGGCAAATATTTCACAATAACCGCTGACCTTGCATTGTTCATGCCTTTGATGGAGTTGTCCTGCGGTCGTGTAAACAAAATTGAAGGATAATATCACTATATCTATAACACCAACACTGGATTAAATGACTTTTTCGAACGTCCTCGCCAAGCCGAAGTCGAAAAAAGGATTAGAGCTACTAAAAAATACAAATGCGATTAAGATTTTGAGAACAGAATGAAAAGCTTGCCTTGAAACATGATTTCGAATATTCTTTAATTGGCAATAGCTCGGTTTAAATAATTATTTAAGTACTCTTTACTTTTATGATCCATTGATGCTCTGAAGGCATGAAATATCTATAATAACCAGTAAATATTCATATTGATGACAAAAATCAAACAAATTTGAAGTTTAAATTCAGGAAATGATTTTTTATATTTATTGTATACTCAGTTAGAACAAAACTAGGAGACCACCAAATATCAGTCAATTTGCCATGTAAATATCATTAAATTCAAATTATATGCAAATCATTTCATAGATTTCCTAGGATTGAAATTTTTGCATGGTATACATAGCTCAAACACCCAGATTATATATTTTCTTTGAATTATAAGTGGATCGTCACTCTAGCAAATTTTTAAATCTTAAAAATTCCTGGGAGAAAAACATTTTTATTAGCTAATCTCTTAACACTACAGGCAAATAGCATATTTACATTTGAGGCATGCCTTTCCAAATCGTCCAATTCTATGGCATTGGTTGCATATTTATTCTTTATGAGATTGAAAACCTAATCTATGACGGAAGTCTGGGCGATTACTTCCTAATAGTGAGGGATCATAATGTTTAGATTAATATATGCTTCTATGTGAACGAGTTATAGGTGTGATCATTAATAATGGTTGATTAATAAGATGGTTTGAGTCAAATGCCCGTACTCCTAAGAGATTAGTTCTATTCTCTACAAAAAGATGTTCTTTCTCAAAACTATTAACCGATCCTCTATTTATAATTGAATCTTATTCTTATTGCTTTTGTGGTTATAGCTCATGAGATTATCCTTTAAAGGTAAAAGCCTCTTATTGTATTTTTATCATCCGATCTGCCTTCATTTGTTTTATTTCGTCCGTTTACACTCCGTCAAACATTACAAAGTTTTTTTTGATACTTATAAACTTATTTCAGCAATCATGCATTTAAACATATTATTCTTATAAATTTGAGCGGTAATTTTTAATATCTATTTTTCAAGTATTTAAAATTAAAGAATGATATTTTTAGATGAATAATCAAGTTTTTTTATACAATATTAAAAAAAATGTATTTAAAGACACAAAAGGCTTCCACCTATATCCCATCAGCAATGAAATCCCAATTTGGAAGAACATAGCAACCGAGGAGAGATCGGCGAAAGAACACCAATAATATCCAACAAACCGGAAATGCTCATTTGATGAATGTACTTGCTGATGTCATGAAAACCATTATGAATGAAAACGGAAAAGTTTCGAGTGGAGATACTAACCTTAGTGTTGGCTATTACAATGCGAACGTTAGAGAAGAGGGAGGACTATCCAACCCTCAAGAAAGCAACTAGTAGCTTACATTGATTTCAAACATCGATAGTATAGAAAAATCAAAATATGGTGAAAGGTACAGATAAAGTCTAGATCCAAGGGATCAAATGCTTACTCACCCATTTCAATTCATTTTGTAAACTCTATCCTCGAAAATTAAAGTATAAAATAAAAAAACTTCATTTATGAAAACCTAGGCCTATCAGAGACTCTGCTAAGACATATAGGAATATATCGTGGATGTAGTGGAAAATGTTATCTCAGTGAGTTTTAATCTGCTAATTGAGGGAAAATTAAAAGAGAATTAAAGTAAAGACTATGCATCAAAGAATTTATTGCTGAATCTTCGCTCACTTTTTAGGGAAATTACGGAAACTCTGACTGAATAGGGCATCATCGATAAAAAATAAAATAAAAAATTGAGATATGTCTTATGTGAATTGATAGACAACACTCTTAGTCAGTCTCTAATTAATCTTGCCTCCTACTACCCACAGGCTCCACCAACAGGCGGCACTCCGAGAATGAGAGAGGCTTTGCTTTCCATTGATAGAAACTATAATTAATAGCTTGACTTCCTCTATACTCAAAATCTCAAATTGCGGAGATAGGATGATGGAAATTATACCGAATATATTATGAAAGTAGTGAACAGAGCCATCGAAGTAACAGGTGAAATTGATCCCAAAGATCCTCTCCAGCAAACGTTATTTGAGAAATTTGTGGCTTTCAGTGAAAATCTGTTTTGGGTGGCTCAGTAAGATTCCTATAATAAAATTATACATGATTTGGGGGAAGATTTTGTCAGCAAGGGAGACCTCGAGACAAATACATAAAAGCATGTTAGTGTTCAAAGATAATTGTCTATGAACCCAATCTATCCTATACACCAAAAGCCAAATCTTTAGAGTATTGAATATCAATCGGTAGATGTAAATTTCAACAAAAAAAAATATGATGAATCGATGAAGCCAGCCCTATAAAAGAAATAAATTATCAATACTAATAACCAAAAGCATATGATTTCAGGTTTTATGCGGAAACCAATTTTTGCGGAGTTTTCTTAAGCAGCATTAATCCCTGAAACTAACAGATAGAAGACAATGGAAGAAATGAAAAAAAAACATGATTTTTAAATCGGACAAAAAATTTCATCCAGTGTTCAACCCTTTAGCAAAAAAGATATCATGGATAAACATTTTTCAGCTAAAAACTCAGAGGTGTTGAGAATACTTACAAAATGGGCTTAAAATTTGGAGAATATTTTCGATAATCCTTAAATCTACACTACAAATAGAGTGTATCCCTTTAAGACCCTGAATCATGAGATAATATACCCAAAAAAGGAATTAAAATAACTTTTATACAAGCAAATCGCTAATCAAAGGTTGAAAAAAGAGAAAATTAAGGAATATTTAATTACCAGAAATAAAGTATTTCAAGGATCGTTTTTGGCTAAAGATAACAGCCAAGACATCTCCAAATTCATAAAAAGATACACTGATACCAGAGTATTGTCATCCAAGATGAATGCTTTACTCATTCAGTTTATGAAAGAGTATGTTTCTTCTCTTATTAATCTTCTGGTAGAGGCAGGACGAGCATCTCTCACTATCTAAGAGGGTCAATATTCGATAGTAAAATAGTATTCTATCAATTTGATAGTTTTCAAGATAGGGGATCTAATGAGATCTAAAATTCATTGCAACGAAGCCACCTTTATTCGGTTATTAAAGACCCTATATATTCTCGAAGAAACAAGTGATAAAGAGAACAAAAAACCTTTATTTTAGTTGGTTCGAATAAAAAATAAACTAGATTCAAGAGATAACAACATTCTTATCAACTATTTGTTCATGGGGAAGATACAGTGTGAATTGCAGATGTCTGTCCAAAAAATGTCAGACAAATAATTTCACTATTATAATTTTTCTCATTTTCTCTATGAGCTCACAAGAGGAAAGTTCGGAATTTTGGCTGAATGCGCAACCATTATATGCCAAAATGATCCCATCATATCTTCTTCCCCATCGCATGCATACTATGAGCCTCAAAGGATAACGAAAAAAAGTAGAAGTGCCAAAAAGCAATAATCTGCAAAATTAATCAAAACAACTGCCCAAGGCGTTATCAAAGGAAGTAACATAATAGAAACCGAAAAGAAGACAGCAAAAAATCTGCCATAGAATCAAAAATAATAAAAAAGCAACTACAAAACCTTTGTCTGCAGAAGATGTGATAATTTGAAATTGTAGGAAAATATGAATTTTATTCAGAGGAACAACGACTAAAAGTAAATATGCAATCAATGCTTAGTTGATAAAGCTCATATAGGAAGTGAGCCTCTTATTCAAGTCAAAAATTTTATCCTACATCACTAATACAAAGCTGAAAGATTGCTCAAAGATGAAAAAATGGCAGAATGGATCATATAAAACTTAAAAAATCTATAGATATAAAAATTAACAAATTATGAGGAATTGCAGTATAGATCGTCAAAATGTTTAATTTTTTCATTGAATCCCAAGAAGAATGAATTGTAATTTAGTCTCTTCAATAGTCAATAATCGCAAAATGTATATTTTATTTGCAGGATAACAAAGGATTTATGGTAAAGAGATGCATTAATAGAGGAAAAAGTTCGCTACTAAGACATTACTCGGAAAATAAAGTAATCCATAAATTTGCCTGAATATACTTATATTGTTCCAATTAATTCATAGAAGGGATGTTTGGATGTTCTTAAAAAGATAAAGGTTATAAAACACGAGTAAATTGTATAAAAGTTGTGCAATTTGGATATGAAATGCCAATAGAAGATTTTAAAAGATTAGATTATAAACATTATACGAAACAAAAACCAGTCTCTGGAATTTAACTCCAATTATAAAAAAATGGAAATAATGAATGAGTTAGTCTAAGAAAATAAGGCTCGATCAAAAGTTAAGTGGATTGAAGAAAGTTTAAGTCATATTCAGTTCATCTTTGCAGAATCTATGAATATCGAAATATTGCCCAATTGGCTTATGCTGTGCCAAAAAATATAACTTCTTAACTTGAGTGATAACAACATCAAAGATATATCAATTATTTAAAACAATATCGCAATTAAGGAACTCATTTTGAAGGGCAATCAAATACAGGAAATTGACTGGAGAAAATTAATAAATTTGGAGAGATTAAATGTGTCGCACAACAATCTCAAAAAATTTACAATGGAAAATTTACCTTAAAGCCTTTTAGAGATTGATTTGGGCGATAATAGGCTATAAAAAATAAATCTTTAAACTCTACCACTGTTTTTGAGAAAAGTAGATGTATTTGGAAATGACTTAAAGATTGCATTATTTAAAAATCTTTCTTTATCCCTTTAATACTTAGACCTCTCCTACAATAAGCTGCAAAATATTGAGTATTACAAGATCTCAACACTCAAAGTTATCTTTTTGAATAGCAACAGTCTAACCTCGTTCAAGATGTGCGATATGCCTTATCTTCAATAGTTTTCAATCAGTGAAAACAAACTCAAAGATTTTTCAATAAAAAATTGTCCATTCCTAAAGTAACTGCACATTGGACGCACTTGCCTCTCTAAACTGGAGGTTATCGATTTTCCTGCTTTAGTTGTTCTAAGCATCCATGAAAATTCACTGCTGAATTGGCTGTAGATAAAGGAATTGCCAATGATTCGATACATCAACATGAATTCTATCATTCCCGAGAGTCTCGCTCACTTCCGAATCGAAAAGCTCAGTCAATAGACTGTTTTTATTCGAGGCAATGCTAAAATCCTATAATTTTTAGGTAGCAAATTCCCTACTGTAAAATTTGAGAAGGAGGACGAAGAAAATGACAACTGCTATAGTTTTGACGAAAGTGATGAATAGTCTATGTCATAGAAATAATGATCATTAAACAAATATTTTCCTAAATTTATCTTATCAATCTATCTTCCATTTAAAAATAAAATTTGCTATCTTCTAGTAATCGATAACTTTCTCTTATCCTGTAATTTGGCAAATTAGATATAAGAATCTGGCCATGTAACATATTTAAGGTGCTGTATAGAACCTCTTTGAAAATTTTATAAGTTTGCTATATGTAAATTTTAAGGGGCAATATTATTACCTTTTTTGAGGATTATATAAAAACGGCATTGTTATAAGACACCAATAAAGAAGCTTGCATCCAAGGAGAGGAAATAGTTAAATACTGTTTGAATTAAAAATTATTTTTTTTAATTTTATTTGCAAGAATTAATTTAGTTATAATTATTTATTAGTCAAGCAAGTGTCTCTTCAGTCTGTATTAATTTTATATTATTAATAGCAATTAAGATTTAAATAAAAACAAACAGTTTATATTTGTTAGAACTGTCCTCAATAACCTTTTTTATTCTAAAGACGAGGCTTATAAAATATTAGATTGAGGTCCAATATTTATGAATATTTTTTTTTTCACTATGTTTTGTATTGTACTACTTCTTCATTACCTTTTCTACTAAATTGGATTTAAACCTTTAGATTATTTATTCAGTAAATTTATAGTCTAGTGAAAGCCCTCTCGCCATGCTGGAGGATTGATTTGAGATTTGTAAAAAAAATTATTTATATACGTCAATGAATTTAAATTTTTGATGATTGATTGTGATCAAGCTTCTCCCGGCAATTAAGAGGCTTAGGTTTCTGCAGGCAATTAGGAGGCATTGCATTCTGTCGGCAATGAGGAGGCACTGCATTCTGTCGGCAATGAGGAGGCACTGCATTCTGTCGGCAATGAGGAGGCACTGCATTCTGTCGGCAATGAGGAAGCACCGCATTCTGTCGGCAATGAGGAGGCACTGTATTCTGTCGGCAATAAGGAGGCACTGCATTCTGTCGGTAATTTTTAAGCATTGATTTCCTTTTTTGTTGGAAACTATGAATCTTTGCTTTTGTGTTTGTAAAGATGGCCTTCTTGTTTTACCACATACACTTGACTCATATAGCTCATCCTTGTTCCCGTTACTTTTTCTACAGAATGAGGAGTTCCATGGGGAATGATCACTCGGGTCCACAATGAATCATCAGGATATATTTCCAATCTTCGCACTCCATCCCATGTCCTTAAGCAGCCACCCTAATAATTGCATTTTGATCTTGGTGGAAGCAAAATTTGGTTTGCAATATGAACATAACCTTCTTTCGGTCTTTCAAAATCAATGTGTTCGCTGAAGTGCCCTCCTTAGTATTTCAAAAGAGCCCAAGTATTTCCGTTATCCTCAGATAGTATTTCGTTGGGGACATTGAAAGTCTATGATAGAGTGGAATTGATCGAGATAAATGGTTATCCACTGACTTAAGCTTTTTGACAATTTCTAACAGATAAATCATAGAATATTTTCTCTTTCCCTTAATTCCTTTTTGCATAAAAACATGGTGTAAATGAGCTATTCAACCTTGGCAAATCAATGTCGAGTGTATGTTTGGAAACTGCTACTTATTGATTGAGGAAAGTCGATACTTTTAAGGTTTGTAAAGATGGAGCAGGCAATGCTTGCAACATAATTGATTAAATGATTGTACATAAACAAATGTTTGTCAATTTATAAAGTATTTGTCGGAAATAAGACTTTTTTATATTTTTTAACAACAAAAAGCCTATATAATATTTAAGACTTTTTTATAATACAAAGCATTTACATAATTTCCCAACAAAAGGAGTGTGAATATAAATGCTTTAAATTTACACAAAATCAACTTATATAGTGGATAAGCGTTTTGATTTCAAACGATATTGGTATGGATGGAAGTCTAATGCTGATATTTCGCCAAATAGCATCAATTAAATGAATTTAACTATGAGATCATCTCACTCGAGATGAGGTGTTTTTCAAATAATCTCTACCGTCCTTAATCGACAATTATTTCCTTTTATTTTATTTTTAGTAATATTTGTTATGTAGAAAAATTGCCATATATTTAATCATATATTAAATCATATTCCGAATGAACCCAAATATAGCAGCCAATATTTAAAAAAATTTCGTAATAAGAATTTTATGAATGGTAGTGATCCTTATATAAAATTATCTTATGATGTTTAATATCTCCATTTTTCTTCAAAGGTACATTTATTTAAAAAATTCAATAACTATTGGAAGAGATGATGATGATAAAATTGTATTCAATAAAATAAATCATCTGATTATTGAAAATATTTTCAAGTTCAAGAGTAAAAGGATTATAAATAATTAAAGTTGGATTAAATAAATATTATTTCGGATATTTACAATTAAAAGCTTAATCCAGATCATTTTTTTAGTGCTAACTTTGAAAAGTCTAAGTAAGTTGAAAAAGCCAAACGCATCACATCGCATCGCATAATATTAAAGATTTATGGAGTAGGAAATCAATGAATTAACTGAATCATCCTCAATTCTACCATAGAACATCCATCATTCTCGACCAAAAGTCTGAGTTAGGGGCAGCCACAATAGCCAGTATTTGAGAGGCAGTGTCACTTCACCCGGAGTCGAACAGCCAGTTCACTTATTACTATCATTCAGCATATATGTCGCCATCCTCTGCCGAATCAACCGGCCCAACTAGCGTCTACTGAAGTAGCTACTCAATCAGCAGATCAATCAGCCCTCACGCTTTTACTTTGGCTTGTTGGTTTGGCTGAAACTGAAATTTCTGCCCAAAATACTTGGCATCAATAACTGCTATATCTTCTAAAACTACTCAGTCAAAAGAGAACATGGCCGGAGACTATTGGAGAGTAGGCATGAGTTGCATTAGAACTCTTCGAAAAGTGAATGCAACTTGGCTTCCAATTTAATTGATTTCAAAAGCGGTATAAGGAAAATGGGGAAAATTGGTTTTCTAAAGATGTTAAATACTTACAAAAAGCAATTTTGAAAGATATTCGTTGTGAGTAAAAGTGGGAAGATTCTTTTCAGTAATGATTAAGTTGAATGTAAATGAGCCCAAATAATAAAATAATTTATATCAAACTGGAACCAGCTCTTCCCATGGACAATAGCCTTTAGAGGCGGGAGATTTGTTAGTGCTAGCATCTTGAGTCCGCATAGCTCGCTTCTTAGCATCGTATGTCTTGCTGTTAAAGTTCATGAGTGCCCAATGTTTATAATGGACTCCATTGACGAGGAGTGCATTAGCATCACCGCTTCTGATTGAGCAAAGGACATTATTCCTTCTAATAAAGCCGAAGGAATCACAAACTTATTGAATCCACTATTTTTGATAGTATCCGCCATTGACAGAATAGGCATTTACCCTAACTCGGTCACTAATTTATTTGATCCACCTTGCTTGTTGATTTCCGCCAAATCCGGAATAGGCCCTTGCACTGCTTGTTCCTAGCGTGGCCCTCTGTTCAAACAACCACCTGCTGATATTATAGAGTCTTCTTATCATTTGTTTTAATTATTATATTGATTGTAATATAATAAGCTCTTATGAACGTTAAAATCGTTTTGCGTCCGATCATTACCGATGTCCTCCTTGACTCTTCAATTTGTTTATTTCATCATCTTTCATCTTACTTACTCATCAATTTAAGTTATCTATCCATGGCTGTAAGCTCGAACAAATAACAAAATATAAGAAGATAATTTCGTGAGGGATATTTATTCATAGAAATACTTGTTAGGAAAGAATATAGTACAATAATAATGCAAATCAATAATAATCATAGACGTGCAATGGGTCTTCCAGCGACTGCAATGCACTATCCGGTAATATAACTAGAATCATCTGACAAAAGAAATTTGGCCACTTTCGCGATATCCTAAGGAAGCCCTAATCTCTTAATTCCCAGATACTTTTTCATCTATTCTTATTTTTATTTAGTTTTCCAATGATAATGAGATAATTGTGTTTTTATGAGGCCTGCAGCAATTGCATTAACTCTAATATTATCATCGAGTAGTTCGTGAGCCAAAGTCTTTGTAATACCTATCAGTGCTGTTTTAGTCACGGCATAGTGAAATAATGGTTTCCATCCAAATTCGTAGGCTATTGAACTTGTGATAATCACAATTGAACTACCAGGTTATTTTTTTAGATGGGGTAGCGCCTCCTTGACCAGTTCAAACACACTATGATAGTTAATATCCCACATCTTCTTAATCCTATCCTCTGGCACCTCAAAAGTTTTCCGAGAGGGATAGTCTACAGCCGCATTGCAGACTAGATAGTTAATCTTTCCATATTTCAATATCGTTTACTTAATTAAGTTTGATCTATCTTCCTTTTTAGAAACATCACAAACAATCCCTATAGCATCTTTGCCTTTTGAAATTAACTCTTTGACAACCGGTTCAATATTGTTCAAATTACTACTGGTAACAACAACCTTGCACCCATTATTGGCTAACTCTTAAACTATTGCCTTCCCGATACCAGCAGAAGAACCAGTAACTATCGCAACTTTTTGATCCATTTCCCTCTCGCACGTGTTGATATAATGATAAATAATTCTATCTTATTTCACTTTGGTTTATGTTGCTAAAAAAAATATATTTTAATTTGAAAATTATAGATAATCAACAATAATATACTTCCTTACATAAGATCATGCAGCATAATCTACCTGAAGTACGTAGTCAGATAATCTATATTGAGTTTTTGTTTTTTTATGATTTACAAGCACGAAAAATGCGATAAATCTAGCATCGCTTGGAAGATCATTCTTTGTTGGCTTATATTCGAACTTGCGGCGTTAAAATTAAGTAGTTGTTGGGGTATAATAATTCGCTTCTTAAAAAATATACCACATTGGATCATCTTTAAGATGGGCCCATTTTCCATGCGGAATAGGCTAACATTTATAGTTTCTTACTCCAACGAATACTGTATAGTGCGTGTTCTCTTTGCAATCAGCCTTGATTTCAAAAATAAATTTCATTTGAGGAGGATAATTAGGGTTGAGAGCAACATCAAAAGTTTTATAAATTACAAGATCGTTGGGAAGAATATATTCTTTATTGCCGAACTTCACTTGCTGTGAATAAAGTTAAATTTTTGCTGGCTGTGCTTTGATATTTTGCTTAAATGTAACACTCACAGGAATCCACTACTGATCGTTTTTTTAATTAACCCTATTTTATTGGAGGGGCAACTCGTTTTTTAAATTGTTCTCAAGATTCTTTATCCGTTTCTTTAGTTTCTACGTTTATCTCTTTAACGCATCGACCTCACTTATTTTCTTTTATTTCAGCACGAAGATCATTTCTTTAATCTTGATCTTATCAGCAACCTGATAATCAAAGCATATCATCAAGTCTTTTGTATCGATGACTTTCAAAATATGTGGCTTGTGAATATTGTATTTTACGTACGCTAAGAGTTATCCGGCGGTTGATAGAAGATCACTTGAAATCACACTGATTTCCTTCATATTGAATTCGCCATGAGCATTTGCAATTCCTTCAACTTCTTCGCAATCGATAATCAAAACCTTTTCTAATTACTTCAGTGTTATTATGTAATCATTAACTATTTTTTATACTATTTAAGGACTATTTTCCATATAAGCTTGGTGATAATAGTGTTATTTTACTGAAATTAAAATTGTAATTTTGTCATCAAGAAAATCTTAAGGTGATTTGATATTTTTTTATTTAAACGATAACTTTTTTTAGATGATTCTATGACTTGGTCCGCTTTTTCTCGTTCTTTGCAATGCCGATAGAAACAAATTAAAAACTTCATTTTAGTCGGAAATTCTGAAACAAAGAGACAGAAAGAAGATAAAAATATGTCCTATCTGATGGGAGCTATTTCTCTATTTCCAATTCATGTGAGAGGAAGCTGCCGAGGTTCTTGTTTGATGATCTTCTACAGGAAGTATTTCTTTACATTTATCTATTTTCATTAATCTTGATCATTCAAAACAATAGCCATGCATTTAGCTAAATTGCGAAATCATAGCTAGAACGATGTTGAGACCCAGCAGACAATACGAGGACTTTGAAAAAATGAAGAATATCAATCGCAATATCTTTTTCGGCAAAATTATCACTTAAAGATTGGAGAGCCACGACCTTCACTTCAGAAGAACAAGAGAAGCATAAAAGTCAGCGCTCAAATATTGATTCTATTGCAAAATTGAAATTTGTGCAGATTAAGAAATCGCAACTTTTGATATTGTCCGAAAAGAATTAAGTGAATATGGTTATCTCAATCATTAACCGGGAATGCTAATTCCGAATCGTATCGGGATGCTGTTCTTTGCCTCCAAAGCGAACCCATTTATACTTTGATTCTTTTGGCAGCTCCTCTGCTCTTTTGGGGTGAATATTTTATAAGTCATTTGACTACAGGCTTCCAATTCATTGGCTGCAAGGCGATTAAATTGGAATTTTTTAGGGGTTTGACCGACCATTTAATTTGGAGATACATCAAAGGTTCAATTTTTATCTTTTCTCGAGCGAAGCGAGAGTTCATTTGTACCCTATTGTAACATTGCCCCTTCACACAGCAACGGACGGACGGACTGAGGTGCTCGCAGAGGGAGGGGATATATTCAATAAAACCTCACAATAGGGGACCATCTTAAACCTCTTTGTAACGTGCTTGATTTACCTTGTTCTCATTTACTGCATCGCCAGCAGATTGTATTCTTTTGTTGCAAATTGTACTAATCCCCGAAATTTTTGCAAACTTTTGCTTTTTTTGTATTTCCCGTTACTGTTTTGTTTTCGATGAGTTTCTTCGTCCTTTGATCTTTCTGTCTTCGAATAGCCATAATGCTTGTTCAAATTCCGAATTGTTTGGTTGTGGTATTAAGACTGCACCTACCCATGGATAAATGATCGCTAAGCAATAATTAAATAATATCAGGAATTGATCATATTTCGGTTGTTTGGGCATGCATTGTGCTAGTTTGCAGTTTGTGGCGTATATTTCAATTATCGGGTGAATTTCAGTGCGATATTCTTCGAGTACTTTTTCAGAAGGGTAGGCTACAATTTTCAGTTTTTGTTGATGATGACCAAGTTATCGTTTCACCGCAATAGCATTTAAATTATTTTCGTATTTTTGCTTTCTCTCAAGCGAAGCGCGAGCAAGTCTGCAAGCTATTGTAAAATTACCCTCAGGAGCCTTTCCGGAGGTCTAGAGGGCCTTGTAAGGGTTGAGAGGAGAAAATATTCAATAGAATCTCATAATAGGTATAAAAGTTCTCTAGTTATATTTAGGAATCTTTAGACGCAACCTGATTTTAAAAGTTTTATATAGATTATCATTTTTGTCCATTCATTATTACAACTCGTAGTTATTTATCTTTAATTTCATACACCTCTTCAAGAGGAGTCAGCAATTCCTAAAGTTTATCCAACTTAGCTCTTCCATTTTGAGCTATGCTTGTAACATCTTCGATTTTGACTATAAATTATTTTGATATTCGAAGGAATAAGCCAGGAGGAAGTCCCAATTGAATAGCTCTTCTTCCACTATTAACTTTATCTCCGTTTGGCAAGTGATCTGGATCCCACTGCAATCGCACTTTTTGAGGAAAGTTTTGAGTTTTCAAGATGGAGTGGTACGCATGAACTAAAATTTATTCAAATCCTTTTTTAGTGATTCTAATAGCTAGTATTCTTTATTGATTGTGCTTTGTAGCCCAACCAGATCGATACATCATCCATAAAAAGTTGGTTTTAACCCAAGTCATTCGAGTTAAACTCAACCCTTTCTCAAGACAGTCTTCATGATGATAATTCTGATGTTTAATAATGGCCTTGGCAATTTCAGGTTTAAAAGCTTGATAAACAACAACTGACTCTTCATCGAATTGAGCTAGGATGCATTCCCCCTTTTTGGGCCATAATTATTGCTGCTTTAAGTAAGGAGCTAAAATTAATGAAGGGTGATCATCTTCCATGCTTTAGACTAATCGATAATTATAAAATCAATTAATTCTTTTTCAATACAATTCAACAAATATTATAATATGGCCTTAACACTCTCTTGCAATTCTGGAGGATTTGTTTCAACATATTGGAAGGAATCGCACAATAAATATTTTTAACTCATAAATATTTTTGAAGATGCATTATATTTGTGCTTTTTGCTCAGATCATGATCGAATTTTACCTACTTCAATTTCAGAGTTTAATAATCCTGGAATTAGCGGCTCGCTTTTTCTTTTTTGCCACAGAACTAAGAAAACAACTATATAAGATTATTTTTACTTGCAGCAATAGTCATCACTGATCCCCAGACGCTGAGTCCAATAGTTAGTCCAACGTTTGAACTCTCAGATTCATTGCTTGAAAGGGCGGCAGTTGTTGGCGTACAAGAAGTGCCTGGATTAGCTAAAGTATATCCAGTCGAGCAGGTGCTGCACCAAACTATCTAGCAAAAAGCATTGCAGGAACAGTTTACACAATTGGCTGGGCAAGGCACACAATTTTGCCCCCAACTATAATTGAGAGCATAGTTTTGTGCACAAGTTGTACATCCTAGCGTAAATACCTCTCCACCAGCCGCAGGATAAAACATACCATATTGACAGACTTAACAACCTGAGGGACATTGCTGGCAAATTCCAATAGTCTATTCATACGAGGCTCCTTGCGAACTTCCTGCAATAACACTGACAAGAGCGCCCACGTTGCAAGCACTGCAGTTTCCCAAACCTTGAGAAGTGATTGTGCAGGCACTATATTAACAGTAGGGACACTATTGAGCAGATGCGAGAACGATCAACAACAATGGGAGGATTATCATTCTTTTATTGTGATTATTAATGTTAATTCGGACGCTCGATGGAGATTTAAAAACTAATTTTTCCCTCGTGATAACTTTGCATTCGCAAATCTTTGCTTAATAACAGTTTATGCTTTTCAATCTTTACGAAGAAGCTATCAAAATAATAAAATTATCATTATATATTTAAACTTTTTCCTGCATAATTCGTTGAAGGTTTAAATGAGCTTACTTTCATAACTCTACTGCGCTAATCACAAAGTTTGTGATGCGGAATAAATTCCAAATTTTAAAAAGAAATTACAGTTGAATATTTGCTATTATCTTTGGTAATAAAATGACATATAGGAATTTACACTTTAAAATTGCAATGATGAAAATCTGCTGGAAAAGAGCAATATCTTTTTTAATTTTCTTGAGGGTGAATAATATTCAGAGGATGACTGTTGCTGTTTTATTATTGTTTTGGATTAATCAATATTTATAAAAATAGTATTTTTAAATTAAAGAGGTATATTGCTTTATATTTCCACAAGACATATAATTCCTAATCTTGGGGGGCAGTAAACTTACAAATAGCCAATCATTCTAATATCAATAGAAGCTGTTTCCATAATGATTAAAAATAATATAAAAAAATTAATTTCTCTTTTCTTTTTTTTAATTATGTTATTTATTATTTATAATCAAGTTAATTTTTGTAGACTTAAATTTATCTAAAGTTGTTATCTTATTTATTTTTTTAAATTTTTGGAAAGTTATTATTTACAATTGCTTCTCCTTTAGTGAGAGTTTATTTATTCTATATTAGAGCATTTAACGGAGGGGACTTTGCAAAAGATCTTCAATCTTCTCAAAAGAGAGGGATATCTTCAATAAAATCTTATAATAATAAATATACACTAACCATCCTTTGAGGACTTGGATTAATCTATTATTTGCTCCAATCTTGTTGACGTTAAATATTGAATGATTTTTTCAATTTGTTTATTCAAAATATCTTAATTTAATTCTTATTTTATTAGTAGCACCATATCAAAGGGCAAATAATGTTGTATTCCATCACTTCAACAAAATATCAAAGTTATCTCTACCATCTCCCTACAGCAGATTAAATCAAAGAAATATAAAACATAGATCAATAAGCAAGGATGTATGGAGCATTCTTTGAATACGAAAAATCTTTCAAATGTGCAAGCTAAGGGCTCAAAAAAGCCTTAAAAACAGTTGGTTAAAATCACGTCTTAACAGCTAACTTTTACGGTTTAATTGGAGCTTACTACACTGAAACTAAAAACTATGATATAGCATTACCAGCAATTTTAAAAGGAGTGTAAATCCGTTAAAAGGTTAAAGCAGATTATTCAGAGATAGCAAAATCTCGTGATTGTCTGGCGAGACTTTATCGATTAAATGGAGAACACGAAAAATCTGAGTAACATTATAAAAAGGTTTTGTAATACGAACTTAAACATCTCAAAGGACAATAACATATTCAAACTGGCATGAGTTATATCAATTTGTCAGGATTGTACTTTGCAAAAAATAAATTTAAACAATGTGTTGATTGCTGCCACAAAGCCATTCAAATTGCAAATCAGTATTTAAATGGAGACATTCAAATTGTAGACGCAGCAAGAAACAACATAAGGCAATGCGCAAATCGATTCTGATTGTATGCTTACCGAATTATAAATAGTTAGAGATAGATTGTTTTTTGCTTCCTAAATCATGATTTTAACTTATTTTCTTAGTCGATCCAACGATTTGAGATTTTATTTACATTCTATTCATACCTTTGTTGGGGAATATATCAATAATACAATGATATAAGACAGATATCAAGGAACTCTCAAAGAGGGATAAAATTAACAAAACAGATGAGCTTTAATTAATTTTTAATTAATTTTTATGGATTTGTAAGAGTTAATTTATTATAAGAGTACAATAAAATAACATGTATCAATAATTACCTTTTCGAGTCGCTTATCCAACTGATAATAACGGTATTTTTGTTGAGGGTTTCCAAACAAAAGACCAGGCTCTCCATGAAGTCGATCGATTTATCCATTTCATGCGTCATCGTTTGCTGTATGATGTAAAAAACAAAAAACACTAATTCTTTGCCTCACAAGCGAAAGGTTCCAGTCGATCGAATGAAAAATAACTGCTGGAAAGAGCTACTAAAGGAGTTAATTATGACCCACAACGCGAAGGAGGACTAAATAACATTCAAGGGCATTAAACCAACATCAACACCAATGCCGATTGGTTTAAAATTCAGAAAGAACTTTAACATTTTTAAAAAACAAATGGAAAGATAGTGTGTGAAGTTTGTTATAAAGCAGACGCCAAATTACTTCTATGCGGGAAATGTAGAAAAGTGCGTTATTGCAGTAAAGAATGCCAACTCAAAAACTGGAGCTTTCACAAGCAGCACTGTGAAATGCTTTCGAAATTACCCGAAGATTCATTTTGGTGATTTGCATTATGTTTAGAGATTGTAATTAGATAATATGGACTTACCACAGTATGGCGAAGAGATTGTCGTTGAAGATCGCTGTACAAAAAAGAAAAAGGACAATTGGCCGTAGATATATAGACTTAATTTTTAGCTATTATATGCTTCAGTTATTTTTCCATTATCGAAATATGTCTAATTTATTTTGAGTTTTAACTCGTCATTCTCTTGATACTCGGAGTAAAAAAGTTAAAAATAGATTCTATCCAATAAATAGTTTTGAACTTATCATTATCAGGTCATTTATTTCCAACATTTTTTATGTAGATGCCTTCCTTTCCCTTTCCAATCGACGTGATTTTTGCCGTTCTTTCTTGCCTAACCGATGGGAACTAATGTTCGTCCACATTCAAAACATTTGTCTTCTATTCTTTTAAATATTTCACGTTTCTCATCTGCTGTTAGATCTGGATTTGGGTTCCATCTGTACTTTCCTCGATAAATTTCGAGATACAATTTGGTAACAAGTTCTTTTATCGTGTTCATTTAAATGATTATAGGCATTTATATTAATTATGAAGACTCCACTAAAAAGTAGCATCAGAATTCATTGGGTTAAAGTTTCTGTAGTAACAAACCTTGAAAAAAATCATTTTAAATGGAGATTAGAAGAAGCCAACATTCAGGAATCAAATACTAAAATCTTAAATGAAACTTTAATACCACTAACTAAACTATTATAATAAATTCTCTTTCATAAAGCTTAAGAGTACAACAATATGCTCAAATTTCAATTAAACGTTCCAGAACAAATCACAAATTAATATGTCATTACGATTAATTATGAATAAGTTAAAATTATGAAAATTCTCGCTGGATTTAATTTTCTTGT
>Ga0302268_1000709_pt1 | contig 20706 bp, 23 predicted proteins | sample III_Bog_E2_1_FD_194554 | JGI IMG/M metagenome (GOLD analysis project Ga0302268, IMG submission 194554) | Peat permafrost microbial communities from Stordalen Mire near Abisko, Sweden - III_Bog_E2_1 | ecosystem: Environmental > Terrestrial > Soil > Wetlands > Peat | place: Sweden: Abisko... | reverse complement strand
TTTAAGAGAAGGCTATTTAAGATCAAAAACACAATATACCTCTATCATATAGGGGAGTTATAAAGATTGCTTATTTTGGTAATATTGTTCTCTTGCTCAACCATCGAGATAAGGAAACATACCCATTTGTAACTTTGCTAATTAAATGAGAATTTTTTTGCAATTAAATGGGACGTTAAATGAAACTTTATTATTGGTGAAGGCTTAAAATATCTATCTAATTGGTTAGAATTAAATCATATTATTTTAATCGTTTGCCTTATATTTAGCTTTCATCCACGTTCAATAAAACGATGGTTTTTATTGATACATTAAAAAAAGTGCTAATCACTAAAAAACTATTGATTTATAGCACATAATACTGGTTCGCTTTATCAAAGTTAAATTAACTTATAAACAACGAGGTAATTTGAACTGGGCAATTAAGAATTAGTTGTTATATTATGGTATCTATTCTTATCACAACTTTAACCGTTGGTGTACAGAATTATTTTTAGTGTCCCATTTAATTGTAAAAAAAATTCTCATTTAATGAGCAAAGTTACACCCATTAAACACGTAAAAATTTTTGTAACAAATTTTATTATTAAAAACGGTCGTTTAAAATAGAGCAAAAAACATTATGGTAGCATGGTAACCATTGTATTATGCTTACAAGTTAAGCTACCTGAAATTCTATGTTAAAACGTCCAATTTTGTACAGCTTGAAGAGAGTTTGGGCGATTCACTTGAAGGTGTTTGGGTATGTTCTTCGTTGTGCAATAATGTTTCATTAGAAGAAGATGAATTAGGTATTCCAGAAAAAGACAATTTATGAAAAAACAAAGAAGATTTCCTAATTTTTCCTGGCAATTCAGTGCGGGGGTTAAATGTTGAGGAAGAAGATGCTTGTTGTGAGCTTTCTCTAAAGCATTTTCTACTACTAAAAATTTTATTTAATACTATAAATAAACATTGCGGAGTAATAGGTTTAACAATTACGTCATCCATGCCAATTGATAAAAATTTATTTATATTCTCTTGTAAACCATTACCAGTGCAGGCAACAATAGGCGTTTTCACCTTCAACTTAGTTTTTAGCTCAATAGTAGCATCTATACCATTCATTATTGGCATTTCTATATCCATAAAAATAAGATCATAGGGTACAATTGTAGCTTTAATTATATCAATAGCATCTAGACCATTATTAGCTATAGTAACTTTACATCCAAAACTAGTAAGAGTTTTATTCATTATTTTTTGGTTAATATTTCCGTCTTCAACAACTAATATACTCAAATCTTGTCCACTGAAGCAGTTTAAAAATGAAGTCTGGCAATCTAAATGTGTTAAATTTTCTACCTGATGGTAACCTAAATTTTCGGCGGTTTTTTTTAGACGCACTCTAAACCAGAAAATCGACCCTTGTTCTAGAGAGCTTAATACTCCTATGGAATTTTTAATATCATTATATTTGTTAAGTTTTTTAATTAATATATGAACAATGCTAAGACCAAGCCCCGTGCCACCAAAATTTTCTTCAATGGTTGTTTCTGCTTGACAATAGGGTTTAAAAATACGGTTTAATTGCTCAGAACTCATTCCCATTCCAGAATCTTGTACAGTAAAATGGAGCTGCATTATATCTGGTGATATTTCTTGTTCCTTTCTTATAAGTAGTTTTATGAAGCCAGTTTGGGTAAATTTAACAGCGTTAGTAAGGAAATTAGTTAACACTTCCGTTAGCATTTTAAAATCTCCACTAAAAGCCGAATTAAAGTCAAGATTAGCTTTACAAATCAACTTTAATTGTTTATTTTTGGCGCGCGCCTTAATCGGACTGAAAACAGCATTAACAAGTTCTGTTAAATTAAATATTTGCGTCAATAAGTTAATATCTTCTGTTGTCTCTAATTTGTGAAGCCTTAGTATATCATTAACAACATTCTCAATTTGCTTACTACATATAGTAACAGTATTAAGTGCTTCTTTTTGTTCTGGAGTTAAATTGGCACTTTTTAGTGTATCTAATTCAAATAAAAGTCCTTGCAAAGGATTGCGAATTTCATGCGAAACATGGGAATATATTTCTGTTTTTTGATGAATAAATAAAATTTTTTCACGTAATTGGTTTTTAAGTAATCGTTCGTTTTTTAGTTGTTCTTGATGTAGTTGATTATTCGTTGTTAATATATGTTTGTCAAATTTATCTTTTTTGTTTTTGTAAAGAATGTAGGTACCAGTTATTATTATGCTAGCAATTAGGTTTCCAATAACGTTCCCAATTATATCTTCAACCATGCCCCCTGATAAATAATTATATTTCTCAAGTAACAATGCTATAATGTCTTGTGCTTCAGTAACAAAAAAAGAACCAATGAATACTAGTATACTTTTAATAATATTATGTTTACTGTAAATTGGCTCTGTTGGCTCTGTTGGCTCTGTTGGCTCTGTTGGCTCTGTTGGCTCTTGTTGTAAGCAATAACCAGAAGAAATAGAAATTAACGGGAAAGCATTCTTAACATCCAATGTTTGGATATTAAGTAAACTATCGTCTTCGTTTTTTACTACTTGCTTTTCTATAATATCTGGTTGATTAAGAGAATGTATCTCTAGATCTAAAGCAGTAGGATTACTAGATGTCGATTGCTCAAATTGAAAATTAAACATGGGAAGTACCATGCTTTATCGTCAAATTTGTTTTATGACAATTCTTTAATTTAAGAACGCCATTGTATGCCGTATGCCGTATGCCGTATGCCGTATGCCGTATGCCGTATGCCGTATGCCGTATGCCGTATGCCGTATGCCGTATGCCGTATAAAGTGTACATTAACACTGGTTCCTGTCAACGATTGTGGAAAACATGTTGTTTTTTCACTCAAGTTTTTCTCTATTTCTTTTTGTTATAACTGTTTACTTTAAAGGTTAATTTGTATTCTTACAGGTTTAAACTTTTATCAATTATTTTTTACTATTATGTCAAGCTTAAGTATATGTCTACTATACTTTAAATATTTAGAAATAATCAAGATTTTTTATTAAAGTTGTCATGAGTAAACTATCAGCCATAAAACTAAAGCTGTAAACAAAGAAAGAGCTACATTATTAATTATTGTCTGCAAATAAATGTAGCTCTAATATTTTATAAACATTGTAACCCAAATTTATTATTCACCATCTTTCTTCACGCTAGAAATATCTTCAAAATGAGTAATTAATGCCTCTAAGATGCCTGATATTCTGACAAGCCTGTCCAGATAGATTTTACTATCCTTGGCTAGTTCTTTAATCATGATCAATATTTTTTGCTGAATACTAAGTTTGTTTTGCCGCAATCTCATTGTTTCCCTTACGATACGATTAGCTGTATCTTCAAAAAACAAATCGGCTGCCATATGGTTGGATAACCAATCATTGGTGTCGCAATTAAACTTAGCAACATTTCATTGTTTACTACGCGGTGATATTCCCAACAAAAAATTTGTTCCAGATCACCATATGAGGTGCGGCCGGAATCCTGGTAAAAAGTGCTCAAATCTTTCGGTGTGCAAAATTTTATATTTAACGTTAGAAGACCTTCACCTTCGATAAACAATTATTATCTATGCTGTTACGTTTGTTTTGTTTGAGGATATCTTGGGGTACACGAAACTAGTACTTTTATGTACCTTTAACGATATCATTTCAAACGTACTGAAATAATCACAGAGTTTAGGTAAAATCGCCGGAATTTGCAGTAAAGTAAATTTCCGTGTCAATACTATGTCGACATTTTGCGAAAATAATAGAATTCCAGGTATTTGATCGCAGTTTTACTGCTATAATTCAGCACTAAGCATTTTAATATTAATTGCTCGTTGCTGATTGTTGTTGTCAACCAAAATGTCATAGCTTATTCGTCGCTTTAAATCGATCTTACTGAACACGTTAATACCAGCTTTAGCAAGTTCGGTTACATACACCAGCACACCTTCATCGGCATCGTGGTTGTTTGATCTAATAAAGCCGCAGCCAGTATCGTGATTAAAACTATATATGGTACCAAATGCCACAATTCCCCCTTATTATAAATCTCTACCTGTATAGCTACATTGTTGTGTAAAATAGTAGTAGTTTACAATTACTTTGACCACATGGTTGACCGCTAACCGATGTCATGCTATACAAGTTTCAACTATTTATTGTTTATATTGTTTTATGCGAGGATACAATGGTACGAAAAATCACCAAAAAGATTGCAGCAAAAGTTACACGCAGTGCAAAAACAAAGTCTAACATTAAACCAAAAGTGAAAACCAAAACAATTGCAACAAAAAGAAAAGTTGTTAGCACTAAATCTGTCAAAGCAAAACCAACAAAAATAAAATCTAGTAAAACAAAGTCACCAAGAAAGAAAATGTTGGTAAAGCGTGTGTCATTTTCACCAGCTCAATGGAAGAAAGTGCGGGACGTGCTGACAACTAACAACTGCCCAGATTTACAGATCTGGATTTTGCAAAGCATGAAGTTGATAGAAACCGCTGCCGCTACAAGTAATGAAAAAGCAAATTAAGTATTAATTACTACTATAAGTCTCATGGTATACTTATACTGGCATGTAGACATCTACAAACAACAGGTAGTGTGTTTGCGTGCCACCACATTTGCAATCTGAGTTTGTATCTAATGTAATTTATGGGCAGTTAATAAAATTAGCAACCTTAATCAGATTTTACCAATATCGTTGCAAATTAACGTTAGCTTGTTAAAAATTCAATTGCTCTTACGCATATGCGCTTATACTATTTTTAAAACTATACTATCCTATATATTATCTTTAAACATTATTGTTATCACTCTACACCATCATTATCAAGGAAGACATCATGGCAAAAAAAGTTAAAACAAAATCTATAAATAATGTAAAAACTTCTAATAAAAAAAAGCCAATCGCAAAATCTTCTAGGGAAAAAGTTATAGTCAAACGAATTACATTCACACCGCAAGAATTAAAAAAAGTTCAACAAATGTTATCTAATGATATCTGCAACGACTTAAAAATTTGGATTATTCAAAGAATGCAGTTGGCCAACAAATAATGTAGGTATTAACCATACAATTAATACTCATTTTTCGCAAACTTACTTTTGAAAAACTCAACAATATCAAGTAATAAAGTTTAATTTAAAATAACGATAAAATACTAAAAACCAGCCATCCAACAATTAAATGTAGTCCTACTGTACATATGTAATATTTAACAGGATAGCTCTGTTCTTGCAGTAAATACATTAATGAGGTAGTTCGGAAAAAAAGATTAAACATAGTTTCCATGGTTGCAATTGTTGGAGCAACTATCCAAGGAGAACAATCATAATAAGAAAATATATACAAATAAAGCATCAATTCGATAATAATTAACAATTCTGAAGCTTAATATTTATTGCCTGTTTTTTGTTGTTTTTACCTAAACCTACTTCATAATCTAAAATTAATCCAGACAATCTAGCTCCGTCTGAAATTTCTATGCCAGCTTTTACTAATTCTCTCGCATGGACAAATACATCTTTGTCACCATTACCTTGGGAAATAAATCCATACCCCTTTGCTGGATCGTAGAGAATAAGCTTGCCAATTGCCATAACTAATTCTTAGTATATCTCGTGAATGTAAAATTAAATTGTTATACTTTAATATTATTTTTTATAACATGTTTTTTGTAGTACTGTTTTTCAAACATTATGCCCCAGCAACCTAGACTAAAGCAATACTATTTGTAAATTAGCGTTTAGAAAAGTGGAGCCACGCTATAAACTTGATCAGAAAACGATGTAACTCCAAAAAACACATTTGCTACGTTTATTCTCAATCTACAAGCTGTATTAATCCCTCGAACACTACGTAAATACCAACAAGCCTATCCAAGCTGCTACAACTACACTTAACATTTAATTTGGACTTGGCCTAGTTGATTCCTGTTGGGTTTTCTGTTTTTTAAATTGCTCGTAACTTGTGGCAAAAATTACACCTACTTGTTCTTTTATTTGTGGGTCAGCAGTTCTAAAAAAAAATTGTAAAAATTCTATATTATTCATAATACCCATATCAAACGCTTCTACTTTTCTTTTTTCATGATACTGAGTAACGCTTAAAGGAGTAAAAACAACTGGTTTAATAGTACCTTTTTGTAATTTTTCTACATATTCCTGATCTCGAGTAAACACCCTATCACTTGAAGTGTAAAAACAGGAGTTTTTCATTTCCAGCAAAAAAGAATCTTCATTTATAGGATTTCCATGCAAATTAATAAACACAAGAAAAGAATTTTTTAATAAATCTAGCAGCCCACCATTTGTAACTTTATTATCTAATAATATAAGAGATTTTAATGTTTTATTATGAATAAATTCTTTTACACCTTCATCACTAATATTATTTTGCGTTACATCTAATTCTTCCAATGTTTGATGCTTTGATAAAGCCAAAGACCCAATATCACCTATATAATTGGCAGTTAAGTCAAGCACTCGTAATGAATGATTTTCACCAAGATATTGTGCCCCCAAAGCATCTATATGAGCATAACTTAACTTAAGCTTTTCAAGAATATTATTAGTAACTATATTTTTAAGACCATATCCAGAAATATTATTTTCTGACAAATTAAGGGATTTTATGGTTGAATTCTGTAAAACTGCCAATGCTCCTTCAGATGAAATATTACATCCAGTAGCTTCTAATTCTAAAATCGTTTTATTTTTAGAAAGCATAATAATCCCACTGTCACCAATAGGGTTACCACTAATATTTAATTTAATTAATGGAATGCTCGCTAAAATAGCCATTCCCATTTCGGTAATTTTATTTTCCCGCAAATCAATTGTGGTTAAACCGTCAATAGAACAAATAGTAACAATAGATTGATCTGTTATATCGTTAGCACACAAATTAATACTTTTAACAACATAAGCATTATCTTTCAAGAATTGAACTATCCAGATAATATCTTCATTTGTAAGCTCACAACCACCCAAATCAAGAAATCCTTGACCATCACTAAGACTATCAATAATTAATTCTTTTTCAATTGGCATATCTAATATTTAACCAAACTTAATAATTAATTATACTTACATTATTTTTAATTTAACACACTAGTGGTACTTTTGACAAATTCCTTAAACAAAATTTTTGGTGTAATTAATCGATTTTTTCATAAAAATATTTGATATATTTATTATGTGGTTACATAAAAAATATTTTTAATAGGTGTTATATTATAAATTTAATTGAATGTTCATACACTAAAGCTGTGCAACAAAACGATGAATGCTGCCTGGCTGCTAAAGAAGCTATTAACTGGCGATACCGCGGAACAAGACCAGGAAGCCCCTGGCCAACAGACAGTTTCGATACCAATGTAGCGGCAATAGTATTAGTTCTAGCTAATGATACAATCATAGCCGGTGTATCTATGGCAGGCACCCAATCATCAACTGCACCAATTCCATACTGTCATGCCGAGGCGCGCGCGTTCGTTAAAGCTGTTAATAAAGCTAGAACAGTACACAATGGTGGTCTTGAAGGATGTACAGAACATCCAGAAAATACTGGATCTCCAACCAGAGAATTATTTAATAATTGGGAAACATTTTTGTCTAATATAAAAAAAGTCGTTATTTATTCTGATAGATCTCCATGCCCACCATGTGGACCATTTTTAGAAAAATTATGTACCAATGTAGATACCACTATTTACTACAGTATATTGTATAAAAGAGGAGTTAATAGAGGATTAGCTAAAGATATAGAAGATGCTAGAGCTATAATAAACACTCAACAAAATCAACAAAAAAGTCTTTTAGCAAAATTTGATGCAACCAAAACAGAGCAATCGAAACCACCCGTTGAACCAGAAAAAAAACAAGAAGTATCAACAGTTACTGAGCACAGTCCCGCAACAGATGAAATAGAAAGCCGCAAAAGAGGGCGAAGTCGAAGTACTTCCCCTTAATAGAGCTTCACAGTCTATTAAAAATTATGTTTAAGAAAAGTTAATTTAAATGGTCGCTGAAACTTAGCTAAAAAATTATTTGATAACTTTTGGAGCAAGCTGAGGCTAATTCTCATAAAAGCAATGTAGCGTCAATTTAATTATTAAGCTTGCTTATATTTTTTTCTGAGTCGAGTTCTTTTCGGACAAACTTTAGTTTGCAGATTGCGTATATCGCTGTTTCCTTCGTCAACGAGCTCATAATCTGATCGCTAATTTTCATCCTTGGGTTTTATTTAATTCGGATCGATAAGGCGGTAGTCTTGTCTTGTGAGTTACCAACAAAACTCGACTCAAGAGAAGTTGTAAAATTAAAAATTATAGTGAATCTAAAAACAAAGGTGTAAAATCTTTAGAGCCTTGATTAAATCCTTAATCCAAAATTAACTCTGAAGATTTTACATTAATGATTATTTTTCCCAACATCGCTCAACCTTCATTGCAACTTCCATAGCGTTAGAAAGCAAATACAGCTTTTCCAGGTGAAGCTTAGTAAGATTTCTAGTTTCTTGCGTTATAATGATAATTTTTTGTGGGAAAGTTGTTAAACTTGCTTTGAAAACATTATCAGTTAACGCTTCGTAATAAAGATCTTCTACGCCAACAGCCCAAAAATCTATTTGTTTACTAAACTTATCTATATCGCAAATATGATTGGTTAGTAGTGAAAAATAATTTGATATGATGGTAGAATATTTATGCATGATTAGCCTCCAAACCAGGTTAATTGTGAAGTTGCAGGTAGGTGTTTAGCGACATCTACTTGCAGCGTTTTTTTAAATACGCCACATACAAGAATAGCAATTAATATTTACCAAAATAAATATCTTTGACTAACAAATGTTTTGGAGAATAACAAATTTCTTTGACTTCATCTTGCTATTGAGCCCAGTACAAAACTCACGTTTAATCTAAAATTTTCAATTAACAGATCCACCTAAAATTAAAAAAACAAATTCTATAACCCAACCAAAAACTTTCTTGCTTTACAAAAACATCGATCAGCAAAATACATTCCAACAACACTAAGCAAACCAAAAATCTGGCGAAGCCAACCGAGCTCATGCAGCAGAAACTGCTAAATACGCACTTATGCGCACCTTGCGCTTTATGCCTACGGCGTTTAGTTAATCTAAAATTTATTGTTACTCCAGATGTAGTAGGCAACTAGTGACCGCAAGTGTTTTATACTGTTAGCTTTTCTATAATTTGTTTTCTAACTTGGCACGTTGCGTAGCAACGTATAAGTGCGCTATTCGCTCCTTTGTCGCTATAAGGTATTTGATTTTAGTATTAGAAAAAAATAACATCTTGGTTTTAGTTTTTTAAAATTGTAAAATTAAAGCAGTATAAAGATAAAGAAGCTCTTAAAAAGAAAAAGATACATGTCAGAATGTTTTCGGTTAGCAAATTTTTTAGAATTGGTTTTGAGTTTGGTTTTTTGTAATCTTAGTAATCTTCGAAGGCTAAGCACATAGTACATAAATACGCTCTTGAAATTCCCGCTTCAAGCGGTTGACATGATTTGTGGTTTTTTAAAAAATTTAAGTTTTATTTTTAGCGATTTTGATTTGAACAAGCATCGATTAGGAGAGCAAAATTACAAAAATGATTTAGTTTACCAAATTAGCAAGGATAACAAGAAACAAAAACCAAATTTGTGTTGAACCAGCAAAAGTGGCGGTTTAATTTTAGCTATATGTAGTTAAATTTTGTGATAGTGACATTTTTGGCTGGGTAGAGCATGGCCTCTACCCCTGCGATGATGAAAATTGACTGACAGCCTCTAAAACGTCCTTTTAAGTTTATGTGGTTTGTAATCTTATTTAAGATTAAATTATTTAAATGACATCTTTTTCTAACTTCGGTATTTGCTTCAATGCTTCGATTTGGTTTAGTTTTTGCGGCCAGATCATGGTTATAAAATATTCTTGAGCTGCAACTAAAGCTTTTTTACGGCGTGAAGTTTGGTAAATCTTCTCTGGCATACCTTCAGGGCAACAATCTTGAGGTGCAAAAGTTACAAGTTCCTGTTCGGGCAAAGACTTTAGCCATTCTTGTAGCTCAAATTCTTTTATTTGATTTTCTAGCTCTTGAATTTTATGGTGACGTTTCTCTTGAGCGGCAATATATTCTTGCATTGCCTCTTCTCTTGGATTTAAAACTTTATCTGGGGTTTTGCTAGAGTACGGTTGTCCTTTTTTCAGCAAAGCAGTAAGTGTGGCGGCTTGATTTTATAAACGCACGGGCTTGATTTCATCGCACTTTTTGGGCCAGGATTATTTGCGACTATAAATTCTTTTGGGCCAGCTTTAAGTGATTCTATAAAATTACGGGCCAGCTTTAAATGATTCTATCCGTTCTCGGGCTAACATTATTTGCGACTATCCATCTCAAATTTGGCACACAGCTAAAGTAACACCCCAAGTTCATTTATAATAAAATTATCATCAAAAGCAAGACTCTCGAGAATACTAGCTATTTTACGGTTATGCCAGGAAATTTTTCCAGAGGCTTGTTCTTCAATAAATTGTATTTGTCCTATACTTTTTCGTTTGCTAATTGCAAAATATCTACTCGATTCTTATCGAGATCTTGGTCGATAGCTGATACCCTCAGATATGCAATAGTTTTAGCAGACAATGACATTAAAAAAAGACTCCAAAATCATTATTTTTAACAAAAACGCCAAAACAACTAATATTCTATAAAAAACAAGATTAATTTATCAAGCATTTTTATTAATAATTAATATATGGAAAAATGTTCGTTTTTGCTGTGCTGAAACAACTATATTTTTAATTGTTTATATTAAAAACTAGCAAATTAGGGGAAATCGGATAGTCCAAATAATGTTAGCCCGAGAACGGATAGAATCATTTAAAGCTGGCCCGTAATTTTATAGAATCACTTAAAGCTGGCCCAAAAGAATTTATAGTCGCAAATAATCCTGGCCCAAAAAGTGCGATGGAATCAAGCCCGTGCATTTATGAAATCAAGCCGCTACAGGTAAGGACTAGATTAGATGTAGTAGAGCCACAAGAACTTCGAAAAACTTTTAAAACTAGTTTTGCAAAATTACAACGAAATAATCAGCTTAAACAATTTCAATATATTAATGATACTTATTTATTGGCAAATAATGGGACAGGTTTTTTCTCCTTTAGACAATTTGAACATATCAAACTATGGTTGATTTTTACCATAATTTAAGTTTATGCTTTTGGTTTCCTTGTCCAGTATTATGAAATTTTTGTATTGCTTCTTCTCGGTTTTCAAAAGTAATAAAGGCAATTCTTGAATTTGTGCCATCACTAGGCATTGGAATATTTATGCTCAAGATTGTTCCATATGGACTAAATTGTTTTCTAAGTTGAAGTTCATTAATATCCATAGGTAAACCTTTTATCACTACATCATTAGGATATTTTTCTTCATTTTTCGATGTAGACATTATTAATGTACACGATCTTCCAAGTTTCTTACACATACCACATAAATCTTCGCGATGAGGCTTTTGTGGATCGAAATGAAAATGAATATGACCTTTTTCTGATAACGCTTTTAAAATATAAGTTTTGTTTTTATTTAAGAACTCTTTAGTTAAAGAAATGTCAATGTAGTAGTCGTCATGCAAAAAATCTTCAATAATTTCATTTGTTTGAGAATAAAGAACAACGTACCTAAGTTTGTCGTAATCGTGTTTTTCTAAATATATTTTCCTAAAATCTGGGATTCCATTTGAAGGTAATTCTGACATTAAACAAAGTTTATAACCGCCCTGAAGTTCTTCTTGTCTATACGGATAAACCTGTTCTCCACATTGTTTGCAGTCTTGTGTTTCATGAGTCCAACTATGTGCACTTTCCCACCAAACACCACAAGAACACGCATAATATCCATATGCTTTTGTAGGGGTTGATGACTGTTTATCTTTGCTATTATCATAATGTGTTAATATTGCATTACTAGGGTAAACTCTTGCATCATCAGAATACATATTATTCAGACTGTTTTGTGCATCTGCGTTTCCTTGGTTAGCAGATTTTTGCAGCCATTTTATTGCTTGAGCGTAATTTTTAGTAACGCCTTCACCATAATAATACATATCACCCAAACTATTTTGTGCATCTGCGTTTCCTTGGTTAGCAGATTTTTGCAACCATTTTATTGCTTGAGCGTAATTTTTAGTAACGCCTTCGCCATAATAATACATATCACCCAAACTATTTTGTGCATCTGCGTTTCCTTGGTTAGCAGATTTTTGCAACCATTTTATTGCTTGAGCGTAATTTTTAGTAACGCCTTCGCCATAATAATACATATTACCCAAACTATTTTGTGCATCTGCATTTCCTTGGTTAGCAGATTCTTTTAGAGATTTAATAGTGTTTAACATTTACCTATCCACCCTAATTTAGTATTTTATTTGCCTATGACAAGTTAAATTACTGATCTTGTTTTTTTAGGTAATTTTATTATTTTTTATCTTTATAAATTATTTTTATCAGATTTACGTAATTCATGTCAATAGGGCGCGGCACTTTTGAAAATTATGCAGAACAGAATTCTATTATTCTGTCGCTATTTTTATAGCTTTACCTGAAAACCCAATCCCTATTTGTAAATTAGCTTTTTTAAAAGTGGAGCTACACTATAAACTTGACAAGAAAACAGCGTAACTCCAAAAAACACATTTGCTACGTTTATTCTTTATCTACAAGCCGTATTAATCCCTCGAACACCGCGGAAATACCAACAAGCCTATCCAAGTAAGATTTGCTATGATTGGCAATTTCTTTAATGATAGTAAGGATTTTTTGACGAGTGCTTAATTTATCTTGCAGTAATCCTAATTCTTCTCTAACAATGCGATTAGCTGCATCTTCAAAGAATAAATCGGCTGCCGTAGAATCGGACAACCAATCTTTAGTGCTGCGATTGAATTTAGCAACATCTTTAATGTGACTTGTAAGTAGTGAATTATAGCCAGACAATGTGCTATTATTGTTTTGCATATTAGCCTCCAACGTAGGTTGATATGAAGTGCCACGGTAAATGTTTCTAGCATTTATCGTGGTGCGCTTTTTTTGCGCTCCGATTGGAACAATAACAATTTGTTTTGAGCAAGTCAAATTTTTGCATTAATTTTATGTTTAAACATTGGTATTAACAGGTGTTTTAATAGTTACGATTTTTGTAATGTTCAACCGTTCAAATAGCGACAAAAGTCACGCCCCAAACACTGGGCCTAAACGTGTAGCCTAAGAGAGGACCGAGTTGAGTTTAAATAGTTGTGATTTGTAGACATCAATATGCGGTTTCTCTATTATTTATATTTTTGTAGTCACCAAAGGAGGCATCATTATCGTTAACCATAGAATCTGAGTTTCTTGATTCCATTAAAATTCTCTGGTATTTTTGTTTTAAAACTTTTTGTTGTTCGCAAAAAGGCTCTATATTAGCCTCATAAATTAAAGAATTTAAAATACATTCCCAATTTTTTGTTGAACAGCCATATTGCATCCAATGGTTTTACAGATTTTCATGCTACGTATCCAATACTACCTCTGGCTAAGCAAACGTGGACTGCGTCTTACGACTTGCCCCACATGTTTGCATCATTTGTTTTGGCAAATAAATACTTAAAAAATCTATAGCAACTTCAACATTGCTCAAACTTAAACGAAAAATTTTTTCATGTGGTGTATTGGTTAATCTTTTCATAATGTATCCTGAATTTGGTTTAACTGCTCTTTTGCATTCAAAATTTGTTTAAATTTTTGTGGCCACAATACGGTATTAAAATATTCTTCTGCAAGTGCTAATGCTTTTTTTCTTTTTGACGTTTGATAAACTTTTTCTGGCACGCCTTGTAGATGTGTATAATCTTTAACAAACTCTAATAGCTGTTCTTCTGGCAACATATTCAGCCATTCTTGTAATGTAATTTTTTTAGTTTTTTCTTCTAATTCTAGCAATTTAATGTTCTTTTTTTGTTGAGCCGACAAATATTCTTGCATGGCTTCTTCTCTTGGGGTGAGTACTTTTTCTGGGGTTTTGCTTGAATACGGTTGTCCTTTCTTGAGTAAAGAGGTTAATACTACGGCTGGGGAATTTTTAAAAGTACTCGCTACATCATTGTGTTTTAAATCAAACGCAAAAGAATTAATTGAGTTTTGAATAACTTCAGCAGATAAAGATATTTCTGGTTTTTTTGATAGTTCTCTATAAATTTGAATTAAATGTGATTCGTCAAACCCAATTTTTTTTAATGAAGCGTAATCTATTTGTTGAAATTCTTCTGGTAAGTATGTAGTAGTTATATTATTAATACTACTACATACGTTTGAGCCTGCTAACGTGGTCGCTAACGCCTGAGCTGGTTGATTGTTGGGATTAATCGATGTTACTTTACATAACAATTTATCATATATTTTTTTAGGAAATTCAAAAATTCTATAAGCTCCTTCCTTACTACAATTTTGTATAACCACCTTTATTAATTTTTTTTTAGACAATCTTAACACTAGATTTCTCAGTCTGTTTGAGTTTATTCCAAGAAGACCATTTAAATTTTTTGTTGCTACTTCAGCAGTTGTTAATGAACAGTTGTTAACGCATAATTGGTGTAAAAACAGAAGCAATTTTAATTCTTTTCCTGTGGCGGGTATAACTAGTGGTAGCTCTGAGGTTGTATTTTTTTTGCTAACGTGGTCGCTAACGCCTTGCTGCTGGGGAGCTAACGCCTTGCTAACGCCTTGCTGCTGGGGAGCTAACGCCTTGCTAACGCCTTGCTGCTGGGGAGCTAACGCCTTGCTAACGCCTTGCTGCTGGGGAGCTAACGCCTTGCTAACGCCTTGCTGCTCGCTTTCTGATGTGCTTTTTTCAACAACTTGACTATTGTTTTTTACATTATTGGAAATTGTTTTTTCTTTGTTGGTAAATTTATTGTTATTTGGCTCTATTTCTTCGCTAGATTCAGAAGAGAAGTTCCATGCTCTGTAAGCTGTTTTTGAAAAAGGTTTTCTGTCCTTAAAAGCTTGAATCATGTCAGGCATGCATTTCTCCTATAGCTTTTATTTCTGGTATTTTGATAGCCTCTTCTTTTGTTTTGCTTTCAATTGTTTTTTCATTTATCTGGATATCTAAAATTTCCCTTGTCAGCCGTTCAAAGTCGTCTCTAATTGCAGATTTCTTTAGATGTGAAAATGCATTTATACCTAGATCAGATAAATTTGGAATTTCTTGGGAGAAAGGGATCATGGTTTTAATAACTTTTCCTTCAAGTTTCGGGTCATTAAGCAGAGATACAATAGTCTTATCTGATAGTATTGTTTTACTGCTGAATTTGTTTAAAAAAACCTTGTATTCTAATCTTTTTTTAAAATTTTTTGACAAAGTAATTATTTCTTCTTTAAGAATTTTCAAACCTTTTGCGCTAAATTTTTCAGGATTTAACGGAACTAGTATCGTGCTAGCAAATAAACTTGCAGCAGTAACGGATTGACTCATTGTTGGGGGACAATCGATAAATATAAAGTCATAATTATTTATTACATTGATTAAGATATCGTTAAAAATATCCGTAAGGTTCATGCGTTTTGCGGTTATTTCATTATCTAGAATTACATTCTCTATTCTGCTGGGGATTATGTCTATTCCAGGACACACATTTGCAATAGCCTCTTCAATTGGATGATTATTTTTTATAATGTCTATTAAAACAGGATATTTGTCTGGATCTATCCCATTTAAATCTGTTAGGTTACCTTGAGGATCAATGTCAATTTTAAGAACTTTTGCACCGTATGTGTTTGCACAATTTGCTATATAATCTATAGTCGTTGTTTTACCTGTTCCACCTTTTACGATTTGACTTACTATTTTTTGTTGTTTAAATTTTATTTCAAATAATTTTTTAGCAATTAAATAATCTATATAGCTTTTATTTCCGATTTTTGGGCATTCTAGTTTTTTGGCCTTTAATTGCTTATGTATGGCTTGCATTGAAACCCCAAGAAAGTTAGCTGCCGTGGCAATAGACATTTTGGGACACATATTTTTATGATCCATATTTTCCTTATGTGTTTGTGGTTGATGTTTTTTTACATTGTAAACAAAAACGTCAACCATGGCAAGAGATTGAGTTTTATAATTTCTGGTTTTTGCATTTAGGTAATTATTTGATCGTTAAATGATCTCTTAATTTGTGTAAGCAATATAACAGGATGTTTTGTAGTTATTGCAGATCGTCTTTCAACTTTCTGGTTATCCTAAGTTTATATTTTTTTAATACCACTAGCTTTCTTTCTAAATAAATCAAAAAAAACAAAAACATTTATTTTGGTAAAGGTGAAGGTAAAATACAAAATTCAGCTATATCTCCCACACCAAGCCAGAGCACCAAAAATAAAACCACCGCCACATCTCGAGCGACAAAGAAGCGAAGGGCACTATTAATACTTTAAACTTATAGCCGCAGGCATAAAGTGCAATGTGCGTATGTCGCTATCTGCTGGCACAAATGAGTTCATAATTTGATCTCTAATTTTTAGATTTTGGGTAATAGACTTATTTTGGATCGACAAGACTGCAAAAATGTCTTGCTACAGGTTATAAATTTTTGCTTCAATAGTTTACTAGAATGCCCTTTTACGCTTGTTTTCTTTAAATGCCTTGATATGTCAATCAACTATAGTTCTCCTTGAACAAAATAACATCAAAATCAGTAAACAATACTTAAGACAAGATAAAAGGTTTCATAGTACTTAAGTCGTTTTAGCTATATAGTGATTGGCTTTTTTAGTGCTATTTGTTTTACGACTAATAGCACCACTTTTTTTTAAACTACTATTTTTAAAGGTTTGATTAGTGCTATTAAATAAACTCACTTTTATTTATATTGGTTAATCGGCCAAAAAAGGCGAAAAGTATATATAAATATGTATTTACAAAAACCATCTACATTATTTAAGACGGACTATAGTCTGAAGTTTTTTACAAATAGTATAATCGGTATAATTTATATATTTTTCTAAATAAGTTTAAACAAAAGGATTACTGTATGATCACAGTTAGTATAAGATTTAAATCCAATGTGACGGAGTGGCTTGTTGATTGTAGTCATTATAATCGAACTTCTGTCTCTGAATTTATTAGAGAGTTGTTATACGAAAAAATGCGACTTGACGATCTAAAATTTAATCGCGTTAAGCTTAACCAAAACCAACCTATAACTCCAAATTATAGATCTCGATTGGGATCTGTAGTTTTTACTGCCAAATTATTGGAAAGATTTGTTATTACCACTGAAGACAACGGCGAAGAAATGCGAGATCAAGCGTTTCAAGAAACCAATGAATTATTAGAAATGTTAAATTTTAGTAATAGCAAAAATAAAGATCGGCAACTTTGTATTAGTTTAGATCAGCAACTTTATTCTTGGCTAAAATTAGAAGTAATTAGGTTACAGGTTCGTGCTGCATCATTAATCAGAAACGTAGTTGAAAATGCTTTTGTGTACGCTATAACTAAATCAGATGACACTGTAAGCTCTGCTCAAAAGATTGGTATGGAGTACCAACTTATTACTTGCAAGTTGCTTGAAAGGTTCATTACCGAAATTGTTGAGGACGGTTTTACTATAATTGAAGAAGTTCGCACCAGTACTAATGAATATCTTGCTAGGAGTTATCCAGAAAAACAAACATATGCTGGTTAAATTACAAACTTTCGTTGACATAAAAAATTAGCTTATTTGAGGGGAAATTTTGTATGCCAATTTATCTCAAATATAATCTAGATCATCCCAATTACATGCTAATTTTATCCCAAATGTATGTTAAATTATCCCAACCAAAAAACATGCTTTTTAAAAAGTTCTTATAAATCAATAAGTTATAGATGATAAATTTGCGGAATAAAATTAGCATATAATTGGGATAATTTGACATACAAATTTTGATCATAAATTTGCCTTTAAACTTCATGCTAGCAAAAGTATAATTTCTCTGGTTTTTACAGTATTTTTGACGAAATCACCAAGGTGAGTCAGGTGTGCGGCGGATTTTTGGTTGGATCTACTAAATTATTTACTGCGGAAGTTTTTGCGTAAATTTAGTTTAATTTTTGTTTTATCGGTTAAAAAAGGGTGAGGTTAGCGTCAAGGGTGATCCCTTAAGAGCGTAAATTAAACGATCGTTTTTAATAATAAAATTTGTTACAAAAATTTTTACGTGTTTAATGGGTATGTTTCCTTATCTCGATGGTTGAGCAAGAGAACAATATTACCAAAATAAGCAATCTTTATAACTCCCCTATATGATAGAGGTATATTGTGTTTTTGATCTTAAATAGCCTTCTCTTAAACGAGGGTTTTTGATAACAAAAATTAGCCAGCCAGAATTTAACGGATTTATTGAGTTGGGATCTTCTTAAAAACCATTCTTGAAATTGTTTTATTAATACATTATGCTAAGATGAGTTTTAAGAATAATTACATAGCAAGGTAGAGAATAGATGTTAATCGGTTATGCGCGTGTATCTACTCAAGATCAAAATTTGGAGCTTCAACTATCAGCTTTAAATAATCTTGGTTGTGAAAAAATTTATCAAGATAAAATATCTGGCGCAAGAAATAATAATCGACCAGGACTACAACAAGCCTTAGATATATTACGCGAGGGCGATACTCTAATTGTTTGGAAGCTAGATAGGCTAGGTAGATCTGTTAAAGGACTTATTGAATTAACCAGTAAACTTCAACAAAAGAATATTCATTTTAAAAGCCTTACAGATAACGTAGATACAGCCACACCATCTGGCCGCTTCTTTTTTCATATGATGGCCAGTCTTGCTCAAATGGAAAGAGAACTAATTGCTGAACGAACAAAAGCTGGTTTAGCTGCTGCTAAAGTACAAGGAAGAATCGGTGGACGAAAACGTAAGATGACTACTAGTAAAATAGAATCTGCAAAAAAATTACTTGCTTCTGGTTCATTACCAAAAGATGTAGCTCGTAATCTTGGTATATCTATTCCAACGTTATATCGTTGGATCCCAGCATCAGATAACCATGCTTAAATATATAATAATTAGAGAAAAATAAATTGTAATATGTATATGCGACAGGTTAATCTATCTAGGGATAAAAAAACAGTGGAGATCTATGTCTAATCATACTGGTGGCTACCTAATTCAAGATGTGCTTACAATAATAGAGGAATTAGGATTTTTTGAAAATATTGAAAAGCAGAAAATAAGTAATTTATGCGAAAAAATAGCTTTAATGGCTATGTGGAATTACGATTGTAATCCTGGCGAAATAATGGATAAAATGAGTCCAAAATATGGGATCTGTTATCATTGTTGGGGTGTTGTGAGTGATAATGAAAAGAATGATAACTTCTATGGCTTTTGTCGTAAATGTGATGAAACATGCACAAAAGAAAGAGAAGAACATGAAATACGTAATAAAGAATAAAAATATTTATTATTTACATAAGGCATTATTAGATGCATAAAATATCTAACCCGCACGATCGTTTTTTTAGACAAAGTTTGTCTGACAAACAAATTGCCAGAGATTTTTTTGAAGCACACTTACCGCGGAATATATTAGCTAAAATAGATTTAAATAGTTTAGAAATTTGTAAAGAAAGTTACATTGAAGAAGACTTAAGAGAATCAATAGATGATATCGTTTATAGAGTAAAAGTAGAAGATGGGCAGCAAGGATATATCTATCTGGCATTGGAACATCAATCTACTGCAAAGCATTTTATGGCTTTTAGATTTATTAAATACCAATTAGCTATTATTGATAATCATTTAAAACAAAATCCAAAATGCAAATATTTACCATTGGTATTTCCGTTATTATATTATCATGGCACGAAAACACCCTACCCTGAACCAACAGATTTTTTTGATTTGTTTGTTAATAAGGATTTGGCTAGGGAGTTTTTTCTTCGCCCATTGCGCTTAATTGATACTAATAAATTCTCTGATGAGGAAATTAAAACTCATAAGTTGGCTGGACTGTTAGAGTTAGTTCAAAAACATATATATGACAGAGATTTTTTGCTTTTAACAAACCAATTAAAAGAGTTAATTTTTAAAATTGCAACTGAAACTGATCGTGACCATTTGCTGGTTTATTTAGACAACACGCTATATTATATAATGAAAAAAGCTGAGATTAGTGATAAAATAAAATTTAAAGAAGCATTAGATGAAATACCTTTAGTTAAGGAGGGTAGTATTATGTCTACTATGGCAGAACAATGGGTTAGTGAAGGTTTTCAAAAAGGCATACAAGAAGGCAAACAACAAGGTATACAAGAAGGTATACAGGAAGGAAAGCAACAAGGTATACAAGAAGGTATACAGGAAGGAAAGCAACAAGGCATACAAGAAGGCATAAAATTAGCCGCTTTTAAAATGTTGCAAGCTGGTATGTGTTGTAGTGAGATTTCAAAAATTACTGGTCTTTCCAAAATGGAAATTAAAAATTTAGATGACAAACATGAATGTAATCATTAATTTTTGATATTTAATTCTTAAAACTCATCTTAGCATAATGTATTAATAAAACAATTTCAAGAATGGTTTTTAAGAAGATCCCAACTCAATAAATCCGTTAAATTCTGGCTGGCTAATTTTTGTTATCAAAAACCCTCGTT